>ENA-ORDA01000322-ORDA01000322.1-marine-metagenome-genome-assembly--contig:-NODE-322-length-50790-cov-5.009997_pt1 | contig 50790 bp, 38 predicted proteins | sample MGYA00237778_ERZ508506 | MGnify/ENA primary metagenome ERZ508506 (study PRJEB26177, sample SAMN06267891) | marine metagenome | isolation source: Monterey Bay, California, USA | place: Pacific...
GGAAAATGGTATATTTATCTCATCCCCTTCTAACCCCTTTTACGACAAATATGATCTTTACGCATATGAGATGAGACTAAAGAACAAAGATATGTCTCTCATACCAGAGTTCAGAATAAGTGATCATGTTTCTAAATATTTAGAAGATAGTAATGGATATTTGACACAGAATACTTCATCATTTTCAATTTTTGGAATCAACGAGCAGAACACAGAGTCTGTTATCTATACTAAGGATGATGGAAGTACTGCGACCTATGAAGTTCAGACATCTGAAACAACACCTCAAAACAGCGGAGATACTGACTTTTATAATATTTATTCGTTTTCCGATTTTATGGAAAAATTTGACATTATATCTGAAGACCACGACTCTTTCGAGCTACAAAAAGGACTCACTCTTTCCTGCAAAGCTCTTAAGAAATTTATAGCTTATGACGGATTTTATCCGGCTGAAAGAACTTTAGAGATCGGAAAGGAGTTCTCTGATGTATTCAAAGACTCAATCCAAGGAACCACCGGTGCTGCTTCCTCTGCAGGGAATCTTAAGATGAGGCCTATAATGGCCCCACTCTTTTCCCCCGGAATTCTCTACAATACCATAAAATCTGGTATAGCAGTTGATTATCCGATCTACACAGGCTCATTTGAAGTGGTAAATTATAGTTCATCAGTAGGAATGACAGACTACTATGCGATAGGTACAGCTTCTACAGACAGTGGCCAATGGCATTACAGAGTGCCGTTTGAAAACCTTTTAAATCCAGAAAAGATGCAAGGTATTGAATTCTATGACATGGAGCCTCATCCATCTTGCTCCATCAATGTGGTATCAAAAATAAATACTGCTCCTAACAAAACTAACACTTATAACCTAGCTATCAATAACTTCTTGGCTGCAACTCCGGACTTCTTTTTAGATGGTGGCAAACTGACCTCGCTGGTGAGCAATCAACAAAACGAGTTTAGTGCTGTTTCAGCCAGTGTATCTTATGCGATGAGGATAAAGATACGTCGCAGCATGAAAGGGGTCAAGCGAGAGCAGTCAAGCTGGCCAACACCACAAGAGTATTTTTCAGCAGGCTCGGGTGTGAATTTTGCCGGCAGCACCTCTACTAACTACCGAATGGCGACCTTGAATATGTATAGTCGCCCAACTGCTTTTGGTCCCCCTGTGGCCGGATCTGGTAGTGTTCCCTCGTCTCCCATACCTTCTTTCAGCGGAGTTGGAGGGTGTATCCCTTTTGCTGACACACCGGCTTACTATACCTATACCAACCCAGCACTCACAGATGGATTATACGGATACAATGTTTCTCATACACCTCCTTATTATAATGGTGAATCTTGGGTGGATATTATTTACACCCCCACAGCTAGTGGCAAACCAACCATAGCAGACATCGAGGCTAATTCCAAAATAGTATGCTGGAGAATCGATGGAATGGATAGTGATACTTGGAAATCAGGTGACACCGCAGCATCTGCATACCCCATGCACAGTGCAAGTGTGAACAAGTATGCGATGCAACTAACTTCTTCAATAAATATTTTTAATAAACTTTTTGAAGAATCGGTGGAGAACTCTACCGAAAACAATCCAGCATGGGCGATTCAAACAAAATTTGAAACACCTGTTTTAAATTTCGGACCATACGGTTCAGCCGACTACTCTTCTACTACAAATTCTTTTCTGGACAATATCACATTGCCCATTACGGCTAGTACACCTTGGGAAGGATATGGGGGCCAGACAACTACTCCAATTGGGATGTGGCACCAGTTTGGGACTATACCCGATGCCAAAAGCAATCAAGGAATTTTTCTAGAGGTCGGAGATATTCCACAAGAATGGCTTACCTACAGGGCAGTCAAAGGAGATATAACATCAGATTATAACGGAGGAGCGGTTCAGTCCTTGGCTTCTGTAGTTGGATTCGATAAAAACACATCATCAGAAAAAATTGGGAAACTCGCCGAAGGAAAGACTATTTTTGAAGCGGTTGTCGCCATTCCATTTGTTGATGTCCAATCAATAACTAAAACACGAAAGATGATTCTGCAGCCTAACCAAGAGACCCGCAACTTTTTCGAACTTCCTACAGTCACCAACTTAAAAGAAGAAATTTCAAAAATTATGGTAAATGATAGCTCGGATATTTCACAAATCTTTCCTGAAGGAACTTCGCTAAGTGTCATTGAAATGGCTACGAAGATAAAAGATAGATATGTTCTACCGCCTCAATTCGACTTTTTCAGAAATCCAAATTCTAAACCTATTGCAATGTATATTTTTGATTTCGAACACACATTTGACAAGAATGATTTATCATGTATATGGCAAAATATCGCCCCTAAGCTTGGAAATCAATTTGCTGAATCTATTGCCACCATAAGTCATCCTCTTTTGACTGAAAATAACCTACTAGAGGACTTAAAAGATAAAGTTAAATGGATGGTATTTAAGGTTAAACAACGTGCCCCGACAAAATATAGCAACTTACTCATCAGCGGAAAAGAAAGAGATGGTCTTTTTAGTTATAACTGGCCTTATGATTATTTCTCAATGATTGAATTTGCTAAGATGGATGTATCTATAACTTACGGCTCTATCGAAGAAGCAACTGTCGCCACCAAAAGTCCCAAAACAAAAACTGGAAGGCCACCGCTTCCTCCTGAAGACATATCAGTAGGAAATACATCAACGACTTCGGAATCTAAACAATCACAATTAAGAACAGATTCAATAGTCCAATCAAATATTAAGACACTAGAGAGGGAAGAGTAAATGTTTTTTATGAATAAAAAAGAAGAAGTAATAGATATTGAACTCACTCCCTATGGTAAAAGACTGCTCTCGATGGGAAAAATGAAGCCAGCATATTATGCATTTTTTGACGACAACATTATGTATGATGCAGCATACGCCGGTATTGAAGAGTCTCAAAATATTATTCAAGACAGGATTACGGAGTTAACTCCACAGCTACAGACACAGTATAAGTTCACGAGCAAGGGCAAGGAAGGCATCGCCGTCGATTTCGGAAACGGCGAAACTGTATCAACTATTGCTCCTTTAGAGAAAAATGCCTTATCACAGCCCCTAGGTAACTCTCGCATGTCCGGCGAAAACTACCCCGCTATAAATATACGAATGTTGAGTGGGAATATAAAAGATTATGATTTAGATTATACCACAGAGTTCGGTCTAAAAAGCATTCCTCAAATAAATATAGATGTCGAATATACAACTCAAGTACAAACAGTAAATCTGGACACTAAGAGTTCCGCCAGAGCTATGGACGACACATCGATAATTGAGACGGCAGCAGAGGCCCCTACAGAGGTAGTGTTTACCGACACAGCTATAGATGGTAGTTTTTTAAAAATAGCACCATCGATCATATTAGCCGATATTGTCGAGGAGAACACTGATTTTAAAATTGAAAATTTTGAAATAGAAGTTTATGAAGTGGGTGCAGCCCTTATACCACTATCTTTTGCAAAAAATAAAATAAACAATGTTGTAAATGGCATCCTTATGGATCCCGTTTCAGAAGAAGATGAGACCCCCGTTTCTCTTTCCTCGGATAATGTAGAATATTATTTTGATATTTTTGTTGACTCTAATATTGACAGAGAAATTATAAACAATTCAGTAAGTATTCTCAAGTCGAAAGGCTTATATACCGATAAAGATTATGTTAACGAGAGTAACGTCCTAATTAAGGAAGTAATTTCGGACATTTATGGAACGAATGTAACAGTGACAGATATAAAGGATTGTTAGTAAATGCTTGGTATAAATAAAATAACAGTTTCAGAGCAATTCGATATGATAGGCGACAGATCTTATATAATTGAGGTCAGCTACTATCTTCAGACGGAAAAAGATGAGTTTGGCCTTCCTGCCTTAGATTTATCGAGAGATACGAAATTATATGCCCAGTTCTCTCGCCGAACCAATATGATTACAGAGCAAAGCCTAGCTTATCCAACATATTTAGGGACAAAATTAAATCCTGATATACAGACAATTCCTACGGGGTATAAATATCCCTTCTATGCCAAATTCAATATTGACAAAGACGAAGATCTTTCGCAATATAACCTAGTTCTCTCGCTTAAGCAAAACAACAAGTCATCACGCGCACAGGTCGTTGTAGAATTGTTTGTTAGTGGAGCCCTAAAAATAGAAAACGATGCGAGTGTCCCCATAGAAGACAAGAGGACTAATTTTTATGACAATATTTTCAATTTCGACCTGTTTACAGCAGGTAACCAGCAAAATAATGCAACAGTATCAGAATTATACCTTTCATATGGAAAAAACACCTCGATAAAGGGCATGTTCTTTTTTGATAAACAAAAATTTCTAATTGATAATAGTGATTTTGGTAAAATTTTAAATAATCCTAAATTGCCCAAGCGAGTACGAAATGAAATAATGAGAAAGTCTAGTATCAATACTTTAAAAATCACACGCAGAAAGCTTTCTTATTTGAGGGATTTTCATAATAGGCCTTATCGTGCCTATGCAAACCAAGTGCCTAAAACAGTCGCCATTGGATATGAAGAGTCCGGCTTGCTTGTATCGACTAAAGGCATATTGTCCGAAGCCGGGGACATTGATTTATCAGGAATAGATTACGAAAAAATAATAACTTTTAATGATACCGAATTACAAGACACCGGTAGACACCAATATTCTTTAGACATGCGCCTTGAAGACGGAATATTAAAGTGGCTAATCGGCAGTCTAGAGTCCCTAACCTTAATCACATCAAGTATCGAGCAAGGAAGCATGATGCGTCTTTCTGTCCCTCGATTAATTAGAATTCTATTTTCCCTAAATAGCAATTTAGAAATCTCCCAGAAAGATTTGACAAAATATCTTATAAATTTAAGAAAACACGACGGATCACGACTTCTTTTTGCATCTTATTTGGTGAATTTGATAAATAAGATATCCAACCTAATCGGTAGTTCGGGACTCATCTCTCAAACTAATTCTTCATATTCTAAGGTGTATTCGCAAAATAACTCTGAATTGTTTTTTCTAAATATTTCCAAGCAGTTCTTGTCTATCACAAATTTTGACGATGCAAAAGATCTTACATATGATTATCTGGGAATTCCAGAGAACACAGATATTGGAGCATCACGTATTGGAAAGGGCATCATGAGGACACGAGCGGATAGGGAATACGAAAAACTGTTGAAATCTCCACCCGAAACTAGCTTCGTTAATTTATCCAAGGAAATATTCGCAGATGTTTTTGGATCAACTCCAGCCAACGAAACAAAGACGAGCGACGGATTCAGTACTCTACAGTTGGCATACTTTAATTTTGAGCCAAATTACTTTGCCTATTTATCTCCTGTCATAGTTGGTAGCACCATATTGACTCGGAATAACACTTTCAATTTTAATACTATGACCACTCAGCACTTTAAGAAGAAATATGATAGCAGCTTGACACCTCAACTTTCTATATCCTATTATCTGCAAAACCAAGGAGTTTCCCTTGGTCCAGATTTCTTTTTGCAAGACCCCCCATTACAAGATAAGACACAGGGTTCCACATACTTCCCCTCCAACTCTATTTTTGCGGATTCAGACAAGATAAACACCCGAGCACCCCTTATCGAAAATTTCAAGGCCGGAATTGAGGTGGAAAAAGTTAATAATGCTTCTCGAACATTCGCAAGCATGTTTTTGAGAAATGAGGAGGGCTGGGAGCTATCACGAGAGGATTTTGACTTAACCAACACCACAAATATGCTAACTTCAGCAATGGAGGCCCCGGCAAAAACACGATCTGCGACACCATCCGCAGCACTTTCTAGTCAATTGTCTATCATATCGCAAATGCCCAACCAAATTAGAGCAATATTTGCTTCTAGTTCAGATAAATGTGTTAATCAATGGTTATCTCCATCGATGGAGGGGGATTATATATATAGCCCCACCACATACTACACAATCAAGCAAAACTATATGAACTTGGTAAAGATCGAGTATTTATCGGGCTTTAAAAATGATGAGAATGGAATACCGGATATAAAAAACCCAATATTTAAAAAATTGACAGATTTAAGTGGAAGTGGTAAAATTATTTGTCGAGCAAGTATTTATAATGATGAAAGGTTCAGAATAGGTGTGGGTTTTGATAGAATATCCTATGCAGACGAATATTTTATTTTAGATCTAACAGACTAAGCGAGGCTTAAACCTAATGGCAGTAAAGAATATAAAAGCATTTTCACTATCCGAAAATACAGAAGGATCGATCGATCCTATTAGAAACACAATTCAAAGCTTTTGGACTTATGATGGCTCCGAGCTTACATATGACACTCGAAATTTGTACAACTCTAGCAATAGGGATGCAAAGACAGCTTTATTAGATTTTAAATTTAAAAATACCACGGGCCCGCCATCATGGAGCACCAATGACATCGCTTTGGATGAAGATACAGTTTTAAAATTGAGGTCTACTGATGAAAGGTTGTCTATTACTCCGAGATATTTATCTGAAAGCATTGCTTTGGAAAAAAATGGCCCCACGAGGTCCAAAGTCGATCCGGAGAAACAATTTGACACATATATCGAGAATTCTATTATCCCTTCCCTAGGATCCACACTGCGAGAGTACAAATTAGATCTCGATAGTCCGGTAGAATATGCCTCCAAAATAGACAATAATTCAGTAATTGCAGGAACTGTTAATTTTGTATACAATTATGGCCTCGAAATATATGAAGACAGAATACAAGAGAGCAGTATTTCCGAGCCCTCGTTGAGAAACTTTTATAAATTTAGTCCACAACCTAAAACCCAATCGGTATTCACTAATCTCCCAGTGGAAAAACGTGTTAAGCGAATTACAAAACGCGCAGTCCGCAGGAGCTTGAAAAATTTCCCTGTTTCTCCAGACAACATACAAGACTTTTTCATGAACAGCGACGGGTTTCTGGAAGCTTTGGGATTGCAGGAGAAGAAAGACACTTTTCCTTTTTACAACGAGGTTTATTTTACCAACCCCGCTGATAAATTGGAAAATGACAAGTTTAAAGAGACCCTTAATAGTACGGGTCTTCTGATCTCATTCTGTGACCTAATGAACAGAGAAGATTACACCCTTTCTTCAGGACCACAAGACCAATCAGTTGTCAAGTCCTCATCTTTTGCAAATTCTTACCTCTCATCGAGCTATGAGACAAATATGCAAGAAGCTTTCACAGAGCAACCGGCCATAAAGACGAGCCTTGTGAAAATATATGATATGCCCCAAATGCTAAAAGTTATGCACGATGCAATACCAAAATTATCTATGGGTATCGAGGGCTCAAGAAAAGGCGAAATCGCCAATAAGCCTGATACCAGAACCTTGAGAGACAAGGGCTTCTTAACTGACGGAGAACAAGCAGACTATAGGCTAGATACTATCTCAACAATTAAGCCAGTGTCGAGCATAAGTATAGATTATGAAAATGCCCTAGACGATCTGGTGACAACAATTAACGAATTGATGTCTAATTTTGATAACTTTAAGTCTTATCGTGAAGTTTTAGAGGGCCAAGACACAACCTATCAGTCGGATGTTTTATTTTATCGGATAAAGAAGTACGAAGAAGGCTCAGATACTCCGATACAAAACTTTTGGATTCCCGCCGAAAAAGGCTATCGTGGAATAAGGTATATAGACACACAAGTTAAGTATGGAAAGATGTATCGTTACGAAATCTATGCTTTTAAGTTTGTAATCGGCGCGGAATATGAATTTCTTGAAGATGATGCTGGGATTATTAACTTTAGTGAAGATCTTCAGGATCTGATAAGTGATAAGGAAGAGGATCTAGAAAATATTATTGTTGCATCCTCAATAAAGGGTGGAGTCGAAGAGGCCACCAGTGAATTCACAGAAGCACTGCCTTCCGAGCTTGGTTTTTCAACCCCGGATACTAATAAGATTTTGGCTGCTACATTGGCTGAATTTTTAAGATCTAATAATCTAATAGATAGCGGATTTAGGACAGTCGAGGACTATACAGGTATCTTTTTGTTTGCTCAATCCATAGAACAACTGGGATCCGGACGGTATTCGGGGAATAAGATATCTAAAGAAGAACTTACGCAGGGCGAACTCGAAAAGCTCGAAGTAATAAGACAATCTTGGGCATGCCTGACAAACACCAATGGAACCGACCCATCAAAATTAGCAGAATTAGAAATATCTATAAACAGGGTCATTGCACTTTCAAACATAAAAATAAAAATTGTAGATGCACTAGAGAAAGATCAGGCCAAAAAAGACGCATCTAAGACTTTCTTAGCCATGTTACGATCCGCCACCTCATCTTTTGTAAACGCGGTATCTTCTTCTGAAACTTTTGCCACCGCTGCCAAAGAAGCTGTAGAAGCTGCCCAAAGAGAGGCAGATAAAATATCCTTGGGCAATGATTATATAAATTATACTGACCGGACATTAGAAAATCTTGATAAAAAAGAATTACAAGATCTCTATACAGGGATCAAGAAGCTAACATCCTCCCCCCGAGCACCCCTCACGACCTCTACTGGAAATTATTCTATTTCCTTATCCGATCCCGTTACATTCGATTACGACGATGAATTCAATTTAACTAACAATAGGTTGAGGCTAGCCTTGTCTTCCACATTTGATGATAGGGGAGACTCGAAAGAGTCAACGAAAGACTGGTTAAATAGAAAAAGAAAAGAGTTGAGAGACACGGAGAAAGAATTTGAGAATCAATCTTTGAGATTACTATCCTTGGTGGATGACTATCTGGGCTGTTATCAGGACTTCATCGAAGCCGCAGCAGGTTTTAATATTGTGTTGGATTATAAGAGGATCAACAAGTATTCTCTAACTGTTCGAACTAGGACAGCACTTAAGCTGGCCGAACTTCCTTATTATCAAAGTGAAGGAATGATTTTGGATAATCCACCCATCTATCCCAATGTAAATGTCATTACATACAGGGGCATTGCGGACAGATTATCGTTCTTTATGAACTCTGGTCAAGGCCAGATTGAAATCTCCCCCATAACATTCTCTAGTGCCGAAGACACATTTATAGCCGACTATAGGAAGTCTAGAAAACTAAATGATTTTCAGCCAATTCTTTATAAGTCCGATGAGACCGAGAACTTGGGAACCATATTCGAAATAAGAAGGCTGAGCATCGCCCCAGAAGATTATGAATCTTTTCGAAATGCCAGAGTGATAAATACTTCTAATTCAATTGATAGCGGAACCATTCCAGCAGCAACTTATGATGACCAAATTAACAGTAATACAAAATATTATTATATTTTTAGAGTTGCAGATAGAAGGGGAGCTATTTCATATCCTTCAGGAGTCATGGAGATAGAAATTATAGAAAATAGTGGTATAATATATCCAGTAATCAAACCATATGAATTCCCCAAACAAAAAACAGACACAACCAAAAACCTAAAGAGACTACTTAATATCGTACCACGGATAACACAAGTTCTCCCGCCGAGGGAGAGGGCCTCCTATAAAACTCTTACAGCAGGCTCAACCAGTGTTTTAGGTCGAGAGGAAGAAGGGCTTTTTGGAAAGCAATTTAAGTTAAGGTTAACTTCGAAAAAGACGGGAAAAGCTGTCGATTTGAATTTGAATTTCAAAGCAACTGTCGTAGAGAGGGCAGAAGCAGAATAATAAACTAAAATGTTTTTGAAAAATACATATTTTCAAACTATTTATTATGTAAAAAAATATTTAATCATTAAGAGGGCTTAATATGTCATTTTTAGATAACAGCGGTGATATCATTTTAGACGCTGTATTAACAGACGCAGGAAGAGAGAGGTTAGCAAGAGGCGATGGCAGTTTTAAAATTGTCAAATTCGCCCTTGGTGACGATGAAATCAACTATGGAAATTTTGACAGCACTGACCTCAGAGGTTCGGCTTTCTACGATCTTGAGATCCTCCAAACACCGGTTCTTGAGGCTTTCACAAATAATACTTCGAATTTGAAATCCAAGCTAATTACCATCACAAGAACAAACATTTTGTACTTGCCAATTATGGTATTTAATGGCAGCACTTCCACTGATGGTGGGACACAATTGACCCCTGCCGGATCAGCAATTGGCGGGAACATCATTCCCGTAGCCGCAGATTCGGCTACAATGAGAAATCCAGATTCTGGTACAGCCTCGGGTGTTAGGCTGGATGCCTACGGCGGATATAACGCTGCCACTTCTGATTCGTCTAATTTGGTTTTAGATCAAGGTCTGGATACAACCGCAATTTCCCCCGAAACAAATATTCCGGAAGACCTATATGAAAGTCAATATCAGCTTCAAATGGACAATAGATTGATATCTTTAGCGACCCCAGATGGAACAACTGTCGCAACCCCTTCGTTTGTTGACGATGATTCTATCGCATCCTATTCTGTGTCATCAGCAACTTATGTTGCAGATATTACAGCGACCGGTGCTGATGGAAGCCCTATCAAAGGGCCAAGAGGTAGCCGCTTACGCTTTGGGTTGAGATCGTCTCTCGATGTCCAATCAAGTACATACCTGTTCACGACTCTAGGATCAGAAGTTAGTGACGGAACAAACACATATTACTATATTGATACAACTGTTAGGGTCGTTGGACTGACAACAGGCAACAGTGTCGATCTCCCCGTCAGATTATTCAAATATAAAGCATAGGATTAACAAAACATGGCTACAACATTTAAAACTTTAGTATTAGACAAGGACGTTGCGAACACGCGAACGATGCTTCATGAAGCAATTCCTCTTACGGGAACAATCGTTTCCGGAACTTATGCAGATGAGAACATCAAAAACTATGCACATGGCATGTTTCAGTCTGTTTATGATTACCCCTATCTCAGCTCATCAGCCAACCATATTTTCGATCTAACAGTTGGGTATTCAGCAACATCTGCCCTCTCTGGGGCAGCAAGTATTCAGAATGCAAAAAAGATTAATATTTATAATCAGATGGCCCAAGTTCTTGTAGGGTATGATGAAACAGGTGCAATTCGAGAGTTTGACCAAGACGGTAATCTGGCTGCAGGCGGCACTAAATTAAAAGAATGTGTATTCGTCAATTTCTCCAGATTATTAACGAAGGATGAAGTCAAGAAAGGCTCCTTCATTATGACTGCTTTAACTGGTGGCACACCATCAGCACCGACAGACGCATTGACCATCCAAGACCACGGCGCATCTTCTACATATTTGACAAACTCACCCGCCGGAGAATATGCTCCGCTTTATACGAGTTCAGCAACACCAAACACCGGATCCGCAGTGGGCCTACTTTACTATCAGGCCGGCATCGCAGTCCTTACCGCTTCTGTATATGATGGGGCATTTGGTGCACCCGCTGCGACCTATGATACCTCATCTATCGATGCTGTTTTGACCGGCTCAGAGATCTCTTCTTCTTGTGACGGCATCAGAAACCGTTGGCAGGATTGTGACTTCAACAATACAACAGAATTGAATTCTACAATCTATTTCTGTCGAGCCTCATCCAATGAGTTCAATTATAGCTCCAACCCAACATATTTATCGGGAAGTAAGATTCGGGTCAAGAATGAATCCACAGACTCTCCTTCGTCATATATCACGACGATCGGTTTATATTCTGAAGATAACGAGCTGCTAGCAGTGGCAAAGATATCGGAACCTCTTAAGAAAGATCCAACAAACGAACTAACCTTGCGCGTCAGATTAGATTACTAGTATAATTAAAAAGACAACGCATACTACTTATAGGTGTTATGACTTTTAAAAAATTTGACAGCAAAGATATCTTGTATAATGTTCTAGAGACAAATCCAGAGCAATTATTTGAAATATACGATTCAAAAGTATACAGGAACAAACAAACACACATCGTTGGTAAATTTACCAGCTCTGTTCCTAATGTGCCCACGGGGTTTGTTTCTCTTTACGAGATAAATGTGGACAGAAATGTGACAGATACTGGATTGGTATATCCCTTTGTCACCAAAGATAGTAGTTTGATCGGGACAAAAACCATATCGACGACATCTTTTAATACAGATTTTCTCTACGGAGACACTATTTCTGGAAGCTACCCACTGTCATCCAGCATAAAGAGGAACTTCTATCAATTGGGTCAGGCTAGGCCAGAAGTCGATGCTCTTAGAAATACTCTTAATAATTATAAGATAAGAAGCACACAATTTGCCTATAGCTCATCTTTTGGAAACAAAGCGACACAGCCTCTTAACCTCATATCTATACCATCTATTCTTTTCGGAAGCTCGATCAAGCCTACCTCTCTGGAATGTAATTTTTATATTTCAGGTACTCTGATCGGGACATTAAAAGATGAGAGTGGAAACGGAGAGATGATTCAGACAGGCCCAGTTGGGAGTACTGGTTCAGGATCCGTCGCTGGTGTCGCATTATATGACGAGGGTTTTGTTGTCTTGACTGGATCATGGGGCTTGGAGGACGGCACCGCAAGAAACTATTTAAATGATCCCGGCAATTTAGCAACTGCTTCATGGTTATATTTTGGAGTCGGTGCTAATGATAGTATACCAGCAGGAACCATACCATCGTCCAGCTATGCTATGGAAATGAAGGGTGTCAACAAGATTCCCACTTTAACTATGTTTGCACATGCAGAAAAAGGAGAATTAAACCACTCCAATAATCCCACATATATCACCTATGGGCAACCTACGGCAGCATCAACAGGATCTTACGTATATGCGGAACCCACCAACCTATCTATCAAGAATATTGCTAGCTCTTCCTATGTTGATCCACCTGCATCATTTCAAAAAATTACCTATATTTCAAAGATAGGAATATATGACGAAGATAAAAACCTAATTGGAATTGCGACGATGGCAACTCCGGTCAAAAAGACACAAAATAGAAATTTAACATTTAAATTAAAATTGGATATTTAATGATATTAGGATTAGATGTGAGCACGAGCATCATTGGTGTTTGCTTGCTTGAAGACGACAAAATTATCAAAGCAGATTATATTGATTTAAGAAAGGTTACCGGCTTACTGCACAAAGCGAAGGTTGTAGAAGACTACATAGATAATAATTTAAAAGAAGTAAAAATAGAACACATTTTTATTGAGCAAGCATTGATGTTTTTCCGCAGAGGGGGTTCAACCGCTAAAACAATGGCCATCCTTCAGAATTTTAATGGAGTAGTTTCATGGCTTTGCTTCAAGCAACTGGAGTTGGAGCCTCAATATGTTACACCAATCTCCGCTAGATCCAAGTGCGGCATAAAAGTACCCAGAGGAAAGAAAGCGAAAGAAGTGGTAATGGAGCACTTTTTAGAAAGCAAGGAATTCCCGATAGACTATACCAGATACGGTAATGTACAAAAATATTGCTATGATATGGCCGATGCAGTAGTTGTTGCAAGAGCCGGCTCAAAAATAATCCTTGACACGTAGAGAATAGTATGATATATTAAGAGTATGAATGAGAAACTTTCAATACTTAACAGCATCCTTGGCACCGGCTTTAAATCCAGCGAAGAACATCTCTTTGCCTGTCCTTACTGCGGCCATCATAAGAAGAAATTTTCAGTCAATATTGAAAAGAACATGTACAAGTGTTGGATCTGTGACGCAAGAGGCAAGAGCTTACTCCGCGTCATCAGACGCTTTGGGAATTTCTCGCAGTTGGAAAAGTGGAAGGAGCTTAGCGGGCATCGACAAGATTTAGGAGATTTTGAAAGCCTTTTCATGCAACAATCTCCCGTTGAGCAAAGAGAAGCAATTTTAGAGATGCCTCAAGGATTTAAAAGCTTAACTACCGCATCTACAAATAAATTTCACTTGAGAGCTATCAGTTATCTTTCTGAGAGGGGAATAGGTATAGGGGAAATATTGAAGTGGAAAATGGGATATACCGCCGAAGGCCCTTTCCGGAACCGGATTATTATCCCCTCTTTCAATGCCTCCGGTGAATTGAACTATTTTATAGCTAGAACCTTCGCGAATGATTATAGAAGATATATGAATCCACCGGTTTCTAGAAATATTGTTTTTAATGAACTTTATATCGATTTTGAAGAGGAAGTAGTTATTGTTGAGGGGGTATTTGACGCGATTAAAGCCTCTAACGCCGTTCCGATTTTAGGTTCGACAATAAGGGAAACATCTAAATTGTTTAGAAAAATAATCAATAACGATGCTGCCGTCCTCCTCGCGCTGGACCCGGATGCAAGAAAAAAGTCAGAATCAATCAAAAGACTATTTTTAAAATACGGAATAGAGGTAAGAGAGTTCATATACCCAGACGAGAGGGACATAGGAGACATGTCAAGAGAAGAAGTTTCAGTTTTAAGTCAGAAAGCAAAGTTTGTTAAAAGTTATGATAACTTACTTAACGCTATTTCTGCCATTTAATAGGAGAATATATTTTGAAGTTTGCTCACATTGCAGATACACACATCAAGAACCTTAAATTTCACTATGAGTATGGTATAGTTTTTGAGAAGCTCTACGAGACTCTTAAAAAAGAAAACGTGGACTATATTATCCATTGCGGAGACATCGCCCACACTAAAACACAGATATCTCCAGAATTCGTAGAAATGTGCACAAAGTTTTTTAGAAATTTGGCAGATATTGCCCCTACCTACATCATTTTAGGAAACCATGATGGAAACCTTAAGAATTCCAGCAGACAAGACGCGCTGACCCCTATCGCCGAAGCATTAGAGCATCCACGACTCCATTTACTCAAAGATTCAGGAGAGGTAATCTTAGATAACTTCGCCGCGTTAAACGTCCTTTCGGTTTTTGATGAAGATAATTGGGTTTCTCCATCTGATCCAAAAAAGGTGAATATTGCTCTTTATCATGGTTCTATTTCTGGTGTCAAAACTGATACTGGATATATCATGACCCATGGCGAGCACCCTATCGAGATCTTTGAAGGTCATGATTATGCTTTCTTGGGAGATATTCACAAAACAAATCAACTATTAGATGAAGAAGGTAGAATACGCTATTGTGGGTCAACGGTTCAACAGAATCATGGAGAGACAAACGATAAGGGATATTTAGTTTGGGACATTGAGGACAAGGAGAACTTTACTTGTAAACATGTTGTTCTGCAAAACCCTATTCCATTTGTTACTATCAACCTGACCCCCAAAGGGAAGATGCCTAAAGGAATTCAAGTACCCGAAGGTTGCCGTCTACGACTAGTGACTCAAAATAACTTGCCTCTGGATGTCATGCGGCGCGCCACCGATATCGCTAAGAGAAGGTTTAACCCTGTAGCGATAACTCGCCTCAATAGGTCGCAAGGTGAGCGCGGAAGTGTACAAGATATGGCAGGAGACTTGGAGGTTCAAGACCTGCGAGATGTAGAAATACAAGAGAAGTTGATCAAGGAGTACCTCAAAGACTACGAAGTAGAGCCAGAGCTAATGGATGACGTTCTGGCCCTTAATTCAAAATATAATAAAATAGCTGAAGACAATGAGGAAATTTCTAGAAATGTCAATTGGAAGCTTCAGTCGTTAGAGTTTGATAATCTGTTTAATTATGGTGAATCAAATTATATTGACTTTAAAAATCTAAGTGGGATCGTAGGCATTTTTGGAAAGAACTATTCTGGAAAATCCAGCATTATTGATTCGCTACTATTTACTATGTTCAATTCTACCTCCAAAAACGATAGAAAGAATCTAAACGTTATTAATCAAAATAAAGAAGCTTGTTTGGGTAAAGCCGTCATCTCAATTGGGAATTTGAACTATACAATCGAAAGGACGGCTACAAAATACATTAAAAAGCTAAAAGGGGAGACTACAACAGAAGCCAAGACAGATACCGATTTTAGTGTATACTGCCCCATCGAAGATGATTTTGAGAGTCTTAATGGGACCACCAGAAACGAAACTGACAAAAACATTCGTAAAGTATTTGGAAATCTGGATGATTTTCTACATTCTTCTATGGCTAGTCAGCTAGACTCCCTCTCTTTCATTAAAGAGGGATCAACAAAGCGAAAAGAGATTTTGGCAAACTTTCTCGACCTTAAATTCTTTGATAGTAAGTATAAGCTAGCAAATGATGATTCAGCGCATATCAGCATTGAAAGAAAGAAGCTCGAAAACCGCGACTTTAATCAGGAGATTCTAGAGCTTAAAATGGATTTGAGCGAGAAAGAGGTAGAACTAAAGCAAAAGAAGCGTTTATGCAAAGAATATAAGCAAAATACTCAAGAGTGTGCAACACAAGTTGCACTAATAAACGAAAAGATAGGCTCCATCCCTGCAGAAGTAATTGACGTAGTTAAAGTACGAGCGAATTTAAATCATAAAAAAAGTCAAATGGTGAGCACTAGAGATCAAGTTCAAGATGACAAGCAAGTCAGAGATGCTAAAAAGAATGAATACCGAGCTATCTGTGACTTTTTGGAAACTTATTCTAGAGATAGTCTTTATGGCCAGCGAGAGAACATTGAGAACCTTCGCCATGACATTGTTGGATTGCAAGGAAAACTGCAAACAGAGCGCAATGATAAAAGCAGAAATGAAAAGAGAGTAAAGTTATTAGATGGAATTCCATGCGGTACGTCTTTTCCTACCTGCAAGTTTATCAAAGACGCATTAGTGGCAGAGGCTAATATCCCAGAGAACGAAAAACTCATAGACACAATTCAAGCTAGCATTGATCTGATCGACGAGCAGGTGGCCTCTATGGATCCGAAGCTTGTCGATACTAAAATCCAAGCCTACGAAAAGATTGTGTCCGAAAGAGATGGCTTGTCAAACAATATTACAAATTTGGATTTAAAAATTGATAAAAACGAAGCTTGTATTTCCACCCTTCTCGTCGAAATAGAAAGGTTAGAAGACAAGGTTTCAGAGTACGAAACCAATAAAGATGCCATTGAGAATTTAGAGAGCCTAAATACTAAATTGGCCTCATTACAGTATGATCATAAGAATTATGAGATCAAGGGCGAGAAGTGTAACAACCAAATCTTAAACTTATATAAAGCGGTTGGATCATGCGAGGAGAAAGTTAACTTTATCGAAGAACAAAAAGCCTCGTTTGACGCTTTACAGAAAGAATACTCAGCTTATGACTTATATAAGCAGTGTATGCACCCCAATGGAATTGCATTTGACGTTATCAGGAAGAAATTGCCTGTTATTAACGAAGAAATCGGAAAAATCCTGTCAAATATCGTTGATTTTGAGGTGTTTTTCGAAGATGACGGAAAGCGTCTGGAGATCTTTATCAAACACCCTCTTTATGACCCGCGCCCCCTAGAGATGGGATCCGGAGCAGAAAAGACAATCTCTGCCATGGCCATTAGGCTTGCGCTCTTAAGTGTTTCTAGCTTGCCCAAAGGAGATATCTTTGTCCTTGATGAGCCCGGAACGGCACTTGACGAAGAAAATATGCAAGGCTTCGTGGATATTCTATCTATTATCAGAAATTATTTTAAAACAGTTTTATTAATCTCGCATCTTGACACGTTGAAAGACTGTGTTGACATGCAAATAACAATTGACAAAAAAGACGGCTATGCATCCGTTAATGCATAAGAAAAAAGGAGAAAAATGTCAGTATTAACACAAGATACCACTTTTACCAGTTATCAGGACACAGAGGAGATGGGGCCCGAGTCCCCGTCAGTATTTAATGATGGCTTTGAAAAAGGCCCATCTCAGACAGGATTTTTTATTTATTCCGAAGAACCATATTCATTATGGTTCAACGACGGTAATGGTTGGACTCTTCATCAAACATTTACAGCGGTAAATTTAATTACTGGAACAAACTACGCTTGGGGAGATTATACAGCTGCTTATATAGAGACAGAGGCTAATAGTTCTCTCACCGTCCATATTAAGCCTCGAACTGGAGCTATCCTTATTGACGGGAACATTGGGGATGGTGTGAATCAGCACGATACACTTGTCGTTTCTGGGAACTCAACTACTGTAAATGTCTCGCCAACATCTATTGATATAAGTGCTAAGAGTATTAATGACCTAGACACCAAATTATATACTAGTCCAGTGTCAGCACCGGGCGGATATGATGATCCAGTACAAGATAGTGTAATGTTCTATGATGAAGATGTGACTGATGGCAATCACTGGAAATATAGAACAGGAAAGAGCCTTGTAGTTGACGCGGTTGATATAGACAACAACTCCACCGGTAAGTTTATGAAATGGGATAACCCATCAGATTCATTCTTATGGGAAATTCCACCTATGGGCGGAGCAATGACAAGCCACATCATTCCAGATGCAAATGCAGCATACGACTTAGGAAACGCACAATACAAAATTAGACACCTTTTCTTGTCTGATAACTCAATGTACATTGGGGATACTTGGATTAAGGCAGAGGGAGATTCTGTCAAAATGCCTAATCTTTTGGTTGGCGACCTCAACCTCAACAACACGGGTCGTCAAAACGAAGTGGATGGTACAAGTGGTCACTGGTCTATTCAAGAGGGTGCCGATGACCTTTTCTTGATTAACCGAACAACCGGAAAGAAGTTTCGTTTTAATATTACAGAAGTAGAGGAGAGTTAAAAATGACAGAATTAGCAAGAGGTGCTGTTGATAAGGTCTTGGAAAAAGTAGTTTCTCGTAAACTACTTGTCTGGGCAACTGCAACTGCATTAATGTTCAATGCGACGATTGATAGTGGAGACTGGCTTATTTTAAGTGCGCTTTATATTGGCGGCCAATCTGTTATCGATGCAATTGTAAAGTTGAAAGGTCTCTAGGTTGATTAACGTCGACTTAGGCGAAGCATTTAAGGCAATCGGAGCTTTTGTAGCCAAGAACTGGCAAACATTAGCTCTGATAGCCTTTATTGTTTTCTTCTTTCTTTCCAAAAATGATTACGGCGCACTTAAAAAATCAATGGAAGTAATGACGGTTAGTTATCAAGAGCAGTTGGAAACCATGGAGAGACTTCATAAAAAAGAATTAAAGCTCCGTGAAGAGTCAATTGCAAAGTACGAAAAGGAAGTTGCAGATTTGACTAAGAAATATGATGAAGCTTTATCTAGCCTTAAGAAAACGAAAGAAGAAGACATTGAGAGAATAGAAAAAGACTTTAAGGAAAAGCCAGAAAAGCTGGCTGAAGAAATAGAAAATCAATTTGGATTTAGCCATGTTAAGTAGACTATTTTTATTTTTGTTTATGTTGATTTGCTGCGATAATGCAGCTGCATCCGAGGGAAAGTTCACATTCATCCAGCAAGGTAAGCAAGCACCCTTCACAGGCACTCTGTTTGACCCGACAGCGACTGCAAAAATTATGGCCAATGGGAAGTTCCTAAAAGAAGAGTACGAGCTTAAGCTGGGCTTTGAGCTGAAAAAACAAGAAAAACAATTCGATCTTGATCTTACTCAACTTAAGATTACTTTGGATACCGAACGAGAGGGTTTTCAAAAAACACTTGAAGTCAAAAATAAAGAGATTGAGCAACTAAATAGAATTATAGCAAAGAAGCCCGGTACCAACGCATTATTGTGGGGAGTACTCGGAGGATTTGCGGTCGGAGTTGCAACAACAGTCGGCATAACTTACGCGGTGAACAAATGAAAAAAGATTTAAATAAGATTGCCCAATATGAGATAGCTATCTCGAAAAAGTACGGGAAGGAAGCCATCGCGCACCCTCAAGCCGACTGGGATGACGGAAAAGAGAAAGAATATCAACAGCAAATAATGGATTTGTACCAAAAAGAGCGAAAGCACGAAGAAAAAAACGAAAAATTAGAAATGGATGGTTTTTTAATTTCTAAAAAACTATTTAGTAAGGAAGACAATAGAAATTGTCCTGTTTGTCAAGCATATTCTTTTGAATTGCGCGACGATGTATACATGACAAAATTTGATTGTTGCTTTAAATGCTACATACAATGGGTTGAAGGTCGAGAAACCAGATGGAGAACTGGCTGGCGACCCCAAGAGGAAAAATAAATGGCTACAACATTAGAAATTATTCAAGGTATTAATCAAGCAGCCGCAAATGCTTATGATGGGTCACATGATCAGCGTTTCGTTGCTGGTGACACTAAGGAAATTGGTCTAAGCCGAGAAGAGGGTTGTCCTATTATCGATAGTCGTGTTTCTGACGGGTTCGGTGTTAAAATCATCGGAGACATGCTCCAAATTAACTATGAGGCCAATATTTTCCTTAAAGATGTGTATGCTAATGGCTTCGAGGAAGAGTGCGAAAGACGCTTACAGGCGATCGCCGACTTCATCAAGAAAGAGTTTAAACTCATTGTGGGAAGCAGCCTAAGACTGACCCCCCAAGGCGAAGCAAAGTGCTTAGTTCAACATACCTCTAGAGTGCGTACTTTTTTGACAGCCCATAAACTTTTTAAGATCGGCGGCATGAAAGGTGTCGAAACTTTGGGAGAAGGCATCACAAACCCTATGGATGTCAAATATCAGAAATTCTTAAAAGAAGGAAAATTTTAAAATGAAACTTACAAAAAAATATTTAACACAACTCATTAAAGAAGAGCTTGAAAATGCTATGTCGGAAGTTGAAAGACCTAAGGCCACACCGGAATCTCGTTCTGCCAATAAAGCTTTGGTTCAGCAACATGACGAGATGAAAAAGGCTGAAAAAACTCTCGCTGCGGCACGAAAGACTGAAGTAGAGGCAACGCAAGAGGCCGTCTCAAACCTGCCCGGAAGGAATTATGACTGGTACGCCGACATGTTTATGTACCAAAGTAGGGCGGAACTTGCAGCCGCCGAAGCTGTCTATAAAACAGCAGTTGAAACATACAAACAAATGCACGATAAAATAAAAGGCAAGTAAAACAAGAATATTAAATGTCTTACACACTCTCCAAAAAAGAGATAGTAGCTGAAATATTGAAATGCGGCAAAGACCCTGTTTACTTTATTGATAACTACGCAAGAATATCTCACCCAATTCACGGCTTGATCCCTTTTAAGACTTATCCTTATCAGGGAGAGTTACTACAAGACTTTAATGATTATCGTTTTAATGTAATACTGAAGGCCCGACAGTTAGGAATCTCAACTATCGCAGCAGCATATGTTGTATGGCTGATGCTATTCCATAGAGACAAGAATATCCTTGTTATGGCCACAAAATTCAAAACAGCTTCCAACTTGGTGAAAAAAGTTAAGGCTATCATGAAAAATTTGCCAGAGTGGATTGTGATTTCTGAAATCTCGATAGACAATCGCTCCTCTTTCGAGCTGTCCAATGGTTCCCAAATACAAGCTGCCTCCACCTCTGGCGATGCCGGTCGTTCAGAGGCTCTATCTTTGTTGGTAATTGATGAGGCAGCCCATGTAGAAAATCTTGATGAGTTATGGGCGGGTCTTTATCCCACTATCTCTACTGGTGGGCGAGTTATAGCCTTGAGTACTCCAAATGGTGTGGGTAACTGGTTTCACAAAACATACACGGAGGCCTCCGAAGGATCTAACGACTTTCATCCGATCGATCTAGCTTGGGATGTTCACCCCGATAGAGATCAGGAGTGGTTCAATAAAGAAACTAGAAACATGTCCCGACGAGAAATAGCTCAAGAGCTGGAGTGCAACTTTAATACTTCAGGAGAGTCTGTAATTCACCCCGATGACATCGCTTGGGTAGAGAGTAACGTAACCGATCCGAAATATCGCACTGGATTTGATAGGAATATGTGGATCTGGGAACAATATCAGGCAGATAGTACATATCTTCTGGTAGCAGATGTCGCGAGAGGCGACGGAGCTGATTATTCTGTATTTCATATAATTAAATTAGAGACAATGGAGGTAGTGGCAGAATATCAAGGAAAGCCCAACTTGGATATGTACTCCACTATCCTCATGCAAGCCGGAAAGGAATTTGGAAACTGTCTCTTGGTGGTTGAAAATGTGGGAATAGGGATTTCCGTTTTGGAAAAGTTAATTGATCTGCAATATCCTAATCTATATTACTCCGTAAAAGGATCTCATGAGTTTATCGACGGCTATCAAGCCGAGACAAACAACGCAGCGGTACCCGGATTTACAACTTCTTCCAAAACGCGACCACTAATCGTAGCAAAACTGGAAGAATTCATCAGAAACAAACTAATTAAGGTATATTCTGTTCGTTTTTCTAATGAATTGCGAACCTTTATTTGGCATAATGGCAAACCTCAAGCGATGAGAGGATACAACGACGACCTGACAATGGCGTTAGCAATCGCATGCTGGGTCCGAGACACAGCACTTACTGTAAATCAAAGAGAGGCAGATTATAAAAAAGCATGCTTAGGTTCAATAATTAAAGTTGATACAAAAGTAAATACAACAATCCCCGGAATGCACGGCTACAATAGAAAAGAGGCCCTAGACGACAAAATGTTCAAGGCACAAGAAGATTATGAAAAATACTCATGGCTTATTAAAGGATAGAAAATGGCTGATAACAAGAAAAACCCCAACAATCCGCAATCTGAATTATACAGAAGGCTAACCCGATTATTCTCCGGACCAATTGTGAACTGGAGAACACAGATGAATCGAAAGATTCGCAGAACTGCCTTGGATAAATATGCTACAGACTTTAGATCTGCCAGCGGACAACAATTTAAAAAAGCGGAATATTCTCCTTTTGATGTTATGCATTCTAAAATCATGGCACAGCAAAACCGTGCTGAAAGATATATCGACTATGAGCAGATGGAATATATGCCTGAAATCGCCTCTGCCCTTGATATTTACGCTGACGAGATGACCACTCACTCATCACTATCGCCGATGATGCACATTGAGTGCCCTAACGAGGAAATCAAGGCGGTTCTACAATCTTTATATGAGAACGTCCTTAACATTGATCACAATCTCTTTGGCTGGTGCCGCTCAATGTGTAAATTTGGTGATTTCATTCTCTATATGGACATTGACGACTCCTTCGGAGTGAAATCTGTAATTCCAATTCCTCTGCGAGAAGTAGAAAGAATGGAAGGCGAAGATCCAACCAATCCAAATTACGTCCAATACCAATGGAATTCCGCAGGAATGACTTTCGAGAATTGGCAAGTCGCGCATTTTCGTATCTTAGGTAATGATAAATATACTCCATATGGAACCTCTGTTTTAGATCCGGGCCGCAGAATTTGGCGGCAATTAGTATTAATGGAAGACGCGATGATGGCTTATCGTATCGTTAGGTCTTCTGAAAGAAGGGTGTTCTATATCGATGTTGGCAATATTGCGCCCAATGACGTAGAACAATTTGTACAAAAAACAATCACCTCAATGAAAAGAAATCAAGTGGTTGATGCCCAAACCGGACGAGTGGATTTAAGATATAACCCGCTATCAGTTGAAGAGGATTATTTTATTCCCATTCGCGGCGGCGAGTCTTCAAAAATTGAGACTCTAGCTGGCGGACAGTTTACTGGTGATATTGATGATGTTAAGTATTTAAGAGATAAGATGTTTTCTGCGCTTAAAATCCCTGCTCCATACTTATCAAGCGGCGATGAGGCAAGTGAAGATAAGACATCTCTCGCACAGAAAGATGTCAGGTTCGCGAGAACAATACAAAGACTACAACGTGCTGTTATTTCAGAACTGGAAAAAATTGGTATTGTTCACCTTTACACTCTGGGTTTCAAAGGCGACGACTTGGTAAGCTTTCGCTTAAGATTGAACAACCCCTCTAAGATCGCTGAATTACAAGAGCTAGAGCATTGGAAGACCAAATTTGATATTGCTGGCGGAGCAACGGAAAACTTCTTTTCTAGAAGATGGATAGCTCAAAACATCTTTAGTCTATCTGAAGAGGAATTTGTGAGGAACCAGCGCGAAATGTATTCGGATAGAAAATATGAAGCAGAGCTTAACGCCGCTGCAGAAGCTGCGGGCGAAGCCGCAGCAGGTAATTTTGGCGGATCCGCAGAAAGCGGCTTGGATGTTGAATCTCCGGATGACGAGGGCGACTTTGACACGGATACCGATATGGAGGAACCCGATGTAGAGATTGATGTCGAGACTGATGATACAGGATCGGAGGAGCCACTTTTAGCAGCCCCCGCAAAGAGAGATGATCGTGGTCGAAAGTACACACAAAACTCCATGAGGGCAAAGGCAAAAGGAAAAAAATATGCCCCTTCTATGCAGGGCGATCGCCGCTCATCAGCAGGCTCCTTAAAGAACAGAAAAGGCGCAGCAATACCTGCAGGGACGCAAACAGGGCTCCCGGCTGGTATGGAGACCTTGAGAACATTTTCGAGAGGAAGCATTTATGAGGTTAAGCAGACTACTTATAACAAAGAAGAGGAATTACTCTTCGAGGCTAATGCCAAAGTTAGAGATCTGATATTAGATTTAGAAAAAGCGGAGATTCATACAAATGAAGATGAAACACAATAAGAAGCGCAACACCAGCTTTCTTTATGAAGTAATTATTAGAGAGCTTACAAAAGCTATGGTTGAAGGTGACAAAAAAAAGAAGTCCTCGATCATTAAAATAGTGAGAGAGAATTTCAAAGGAAATACTCTTCTCGCGAAGGATCTCGACTTATACAAGGCGGTTCTTGAGACAAAAGGCGTGGATAATTATACCGCTGAAAAAATAATTTTTCAAGCGAGAACGCAAAAAATGGCTATCAATCACAAGAGATTGTTCGAAGAACAATCAACACTCGTTGATACTATTAATAAGACTATCAACACAGAAGCCTTCAATACTTTTGTTCCGAACTACAAGTCACTTGCTACAGTTTTTCAAATTTTCCACCCGAAGACCAAGACTAAAAGCCGAATATTATTAGAAAAACAGATGATTCAGGCGATGACTTGCGAGGCTCAATCGGCAGACGACTTAATGAAGCCAATTGATAATTTGACCTACAAGACATTTGTCAAGAAGTTTAACGACAAATATACGACCTCTTTATTGTCAGAGCAGAAGCACCTCTTAAACAGATATGTTACATCTTTTTCAGATAATGGACTTGAACTCAAAGCTTATCTGAGTGAGGAAATCCCTAGATTATATAGGCGTGTTGATGAATCTTTAGAATATCCAGAGATTAAGTCAGATGCTGCTATGTCTGCAAAGACCTCGCGAGTCTTAGAAATTTTAAAGACCACTGCGGATAGAAAAGTCGACAATACTCTTGTTCGAGACATTTTAAATATCCAGAACTTGGTTCGGGAGTTAGACTGATGCCTGTTTCAATTAAAGTAGTTGAAGGGGAGACCGAAAAGATTGTGAGCTTGGATCTTCAAGCTCGAAAGTCTCTGGATGGAAACATCATGATTTTTGATCATGAAGAGATGGATATCGTAGTTTTTCCCAAGGCAAGCAAAATTGCCACTTTCGCCAAGAGCGACTTTTCTGAAATGGTTTATCACGCTCAAAACCGCCTATTCGAATTTTTAAAAAGAAAGGGTGTGATAGACTACGAATCGGTTAAGGGCGGTAGCGTATACGGCTCAATTGAGGGAGTAATTCCCCAACCTGTTGACGAAGGTATCAATTCTATAGACTATGCTATTTACGGCATTTACAAGTTTCTAAAAGAAGAAAAGCCTTATTACAACTATATTGACGATTACGAAGAAATGCTGGACGACTATTTCACAGACCCGACAGAAGAAGATTCTACAGAACTCGGCGAGGTACCCCAGTCATCAGAAAAAGGATCTATCAGGCCGGGATACAATTACAGTCCCTACTGGATGAGTTATATGCTGGAAAACAAAGAGAGCAAGTAGTGTCGTTGTTATATTTTATTCTAGCGTCCTACGGAATGACACAATTGCTTTGTTATGGAAAGATATTTCATAGAATCCGCCCACGAGGATACTTTTGGAGTTGCCCTATGTGCGTCGGCTTTTGGACGGGCGCATTTTTATGCGGCATTAATCCATGGACAGAACTATTTATATTTGAACTTACTGTTACAAACTTTTTTATTTGTGGTTGTATAAGCTCTGGAACATCATATGTATTAAATATGATTTTTACTGATACGGGCCTTAAGCTCGATATAAAGGGAAAATAAATATGTCTAGAAGATGGATGCTAAGAGGCGTAAGACGCTGTAAAAATGGTTGTTGACTACTTTAAGAGGGATAACAAATGTCAAAAGTTTTATTAAGAGAATACCATGCACTTTGCGAAGGAGGGGTCTGCCAAGATCTCCTCACAGAAGCGCAGAAAGCAGATATTAAAGAAAATAATACAATGTACCTTAGCGGCTTGATGCAGCATGCTGATAAGCCTAATGGTAATATGAGAGTTTATCCTCTCGAGGTCTTGAAAAGAGAGATCGAGGTTTATGAGAAACTTGTAAAAGACAACAGGGCACTTGGCGAATTAGATCACCCAGATGATTCAGTTATTAATCTTAAAAATGCCTCTCACATGGTCGTAAATATCTGGATGGAGGGGAAGAAAGTTATGGGTGTGGTGAAAGTGCTGCCAACTCCTTCAGGAGATATCTTGAGATCACTGGTTGAAGGAGGTTGTCAGTTGGGCATCTCATCACGCGGCCTCGGATCGGTTAGGGAAAGCTCAAATGGCGGTGTTGTCGTTGAGGAAGATTTTCAATTAATTTGTTTCGACTTTGTATCAGAACCATCAACTCCAAATGCCTTTATGCATTTAAAAGAAGGCAAATCTTACAGAGAACCAAACATTTTCACAAAAGCGGATAAAATCAATCGCGCTTTGAATGATATATTAAGGAAAAAATGAAAAAAAGTGAATTACAAAAATTATTAAAGCCCCTCATTAAAGAATGTATCAAAGAGGTGATCTTTGAAGAGGGTATCTTGTCTGGCTTGATTAAAGAAGTCGCTGTAGGCTTGGGTTCTCAACAGACCATTGTTGAAAAACAAGAGGTTCCACAACAAAATTTCTCAAGACAAAGAGTGGAGCTTCAAACAGAAGCTCGTCAGGCGATGCAAGAAAAGAAAAGAAAGCTAGAAGAATCTCTTGGAGGAGGCTTTTCTGGTATCTTCGAGAACACAGAACCTATCAGTTCGGCAGGGTCTCCAAGTGGGGAAAGCAGCTCGCAAAGTCCACTTTCTACTTATGCCCCCGGCGATTCCGGTATTGACATATCTGGCCTCATGAGTATGGCCGGCGGCCACAACTGGAAAAAAATGATTTAATTGGAGTTAATTATGGCTAAGAAGACAGTAAACATATCCGTTAGGTCAAGAGGCCACAAGGATAACATGCAGAGAATGATTAAAAGATTCATGAAGAAATGCAAAAAAGAAAGAATTATTGAGCAATATCGCGAGAACCAATATTATGAAAAGCCCTCGACAAAGCGAAGAGCAGCTGCCAAAAGAAGACGAAGAGTTTTGGATAAGCTTAAAATAAAAGAGCAGAATTCATAAAATCGTAACTATTTATAATTAAAAATGGAGCATTTTAAAAATGTCAATTTACGAATATAGAGCCGGTATAGGAAATGCCGCATCATATCAAGCTTCTGGATCTCCTTTTATTACTGGATCCACTTCTTTAACAGGAGTCATGAAGATTGAATTCCCTAGGGTTACAAAATCTATCACACTTCATGAACTAAGTTCTAATAATCAACTTTACTTTTATTTCCACGAAGATGCAACGGCATTAAATAAGTTTGTTATAGATACTTCGGCCCACGATCATGGTCCAGTAACATTCGATGTAAAGTGTAAGGAACTGTATGTGTCTGGTTCTGGATTAGATTTCAGACTTTATGCCTCCTTAACAGCAATCGGTGTGGAACAAATGTTCCCACTAACTGGTTCAGGAATTACAGAATAGTATTAGCAACAAAAATAACCTTTATAAAATATGTCTTTTTATAAAATAATAAACTATTTATTTTTGAGATAATTTTTTTTAGAGGAGTTTATCTATGTCTTCACTATTGGAACAGGCGATTATTGACGCACAGGCTCTTAAAGAGGCCGCAATCAAGAATGCCGAAACCGCAATTTTAAATAAATATTCAAGCGACATTAAAGAAGCTGTCGAGTCTCTCTTAGAGCAGGAAGACGACGAAGAAACTGTTGCTGAAGAAAGCGATGAATCTGAATCATTGCAAGCTAGTATCCCCATGGCCATAGAACGCGAGGAATCGTCTGTCGATCAAGAAATCGTACTTAGCATGGAAGAACTAAAAGATATGGCAGAAACATTAGCTGCAGCAGAAGCTGGCCTAGGCCATCCACAATCTCACGAAGATTTGGTTGATGATGTCGTAGTGGACAATGAAATGCCTTCTTTGGCCACCGCCGAAGAAGTTTCCGCCATCCCAGTAGAAGCCACCCTTGATGAGGAATTAGCACTGGAAGACATTGAACAAATTATTGAGGAATTGGTTGTAGAAATTGATCCTCAAAAATCTGGTTGGGCTGGAACTCCCGAGGCTGTCATGAGATATAAGGAGCAAATGAGAATGGCTCAATTGGCTTCAACAAAAGCTCATGAGGAAAATATGGAGCTTGTTGCCGCTAGAGATAGACTGTCAGAGCAACATGTTGGCCTGAAAACTAAGTTCATTAAAATGAGCGAAGCACTTAAGACGTTGAAAGAATCCTTCGACAAGGTAAATCTTTCAAACGCAAGACTTTTATACACGAATCGAGTTTTAACAAACAACTCCCTGAATGAGCGACAAAAATCAAAAATTGTTGAAGCTTTGTCAAATGCCGATTCAATCAATGACGCAAAGGTTATTTTCGAAACTCTAGAAAGCGCAGTGGGTAGTGTAGCGGGTAAAGCACGACCACAATCACTTCGCGAGACTATCGAAAGACCTACTGCCACTTTACCCAGAAGAGAAGCCAGAAAAGAGCATGCCCCGGTAACGGATAGGATGCAAATTCTGGCCGGCATTAAAAAGTTAAAATAAACTAAAGGAGATTTTTAAAATGTCAATTATTAATAAACTAACAGAAGGCATCGTAAGACGAGACCTCTCCAAAGAGGGATCAGCTCTTCTCAACAAGTGGGAAAAAACTGGTCTTTTGGAAGGAATTTCTAACGATCGCAGTCGTCAAGGTATGGCCGCACTTCTAGAAAATCAAGCAAAGGAGCTTCTTCGTGAATCTGCTTCTTCAATGGGATCCGGAGATGTTGAAGGCTTCGCTTCAGTAGCGTTTCCAATTGTTCGTCGTGTTTTCGGCGGATTAATCGCTAACGACCTTGTTTCTGTCCAACCAATGAGCTTGCCATCTGGCCTCATTTTCTTCTTGGACTTCACTTTAGACTCTGCACGTCTTGACTACACAGCTGATACTTCAGTGTACGGTGGTGGAGTTATTGGTCAGCAAATCACTGGCGGTGTTTCACTCGCTGGCGATTTGGCCGAACAAAGCTTCTACTCTTTGAACAACGGCTACTCATCTCCAACTGCTTCAGTTGCCACTACACCAACTCGTTTGGCTTTTGCTTCGGGTACAGTGGGTGGCTCTTGGACCAGTACAGCCGGCACCGGACTTGCTATGGATTCTGCCGTTTTGAACGACAGTTTGATGCGATTCGACCCAGATATTGCTTCTGGAACAGCTGTGGTGGTTATTGAATATCCATTATCTACATTCACAGATGGACAGTTTAACATCAAGGATTATGTGACAATTACTTCAACTGCCCTTGGCACCACCGTTGCCCAAGCAGATCAAGTTCGTCGTCTTACTCGCGATTCTCCTAACAGCTCCAATGGCGCAGGGAACATCATTCTTGTCTGGGCAGACGGAACAGATACAGTCGCTCTTGAAACTAGTGTAAAGCTCAACAATGTTAGTGCCTCATTCATCATTGATGACAACTTCACTCAAGGAACAGGCGTTCCGGGTTCAGTTGCAGGTACTTCACAATGGGGCTTGGAAAACAATCCAAACATCCCAGAAATCGACATCAAAGTTGACTCTGTTGCTGTTACAGCAAAGACCAAGAAGCTTAAAGCTAAGTGGACACCAGAATTGGCTCAAGACTTGAACGCATACCATAACTTGGATGCCGAAGTTGAGTTGACTTCTATCCTTTCAGAGCACATCGCTCTTGAGATCGACCAAGAAATCTTGGAAGACCTCGTGAAAGGTGCCACTGCAGCCACTCTTTACTGGTCGCGTTTGCCCGGTAAATTCGTCAACCGCAGAACTGGTACGGCACCGGGAACATCCGTTGTTGCATATCCTGATTTCACAGGTAATGTTTCAGAATGGTATGAAACCTTGGCTGAAACCATTAATGATGTTTCTGCACAGATCCATCGCAAGACCCTAAGAGGCGGCGCAAACTTTGTAGTTTGTTCTCCAGAAGTTGCCAACCTCCTTGAGTTCACTGCGGGATTCCGTGGAAGCGTAACACATGACGATGATCGCGGAGAAATCGGCGCAATCAAGGTTGGTTCTTTGAGTAAGAAATTCGACGTTTACGTTGATCCCTACTTCCCAAGAAACGTTGTCTTGGTTGGTCGTAAAGGCTCGTCTTTCCTCGAAAGTGGATATGTCTATGCCCCATACGTTCCACTCCAGATGACTCCAACAATCTTCGGAACAGAGGATTTCGTGCCACGTAAGGGTGTCATGACTCGTTATGCGAAGAAAATGGTTCGTCCAGATATGTACGGATTAGTTATCGTAGAAGATCTATAAGATAGATTATAGGTTCTTAACACCAAAGCAAGCCCTTCCACATTTTGTGGAGGGGTTTTGTGCTTCTGGGAACTACTTAGAATTAGGAGAAAAATTATAATGGCATTTCCAACTTTAACCCCTGCTAGTCAAATGAGCAAGTCAATATTGCCCGCTACTGGGACAGTTACTGAAGTCGCAGCACTCCTTCCACTGGAAGTTTATTCTGATTCGGGACAGTTCTTATCAGGAGCAGCTGATCAAGTAGCCTTTACATACAAGAAAATAGGCGGAGATGTATTAGATATAGAGCTGAAGCCGGGTAATGTATACGCCAACTATCAAGAGGCAGTTTTAGAATATAGTTATTTGGTCAACCTCCATCAATCTAAAAATATTTTATCGGATGTCTTAGGACAAACTACAGGTACCTTTGACCACGAAGGGCAGAGGCTTACTGGCCCAGAAAACGTTAATTTAAAGTTTCCTAGAGTATCTTTTGAGTATGAACGACGGGTTTCAGATGCTTATTCGACAGAAGCGGGAATCGGAGGCACCATTCCTATCTACTCCGCTTCTTTTGATCTAGAGCAGGGCCGACAAGATTACAACTTGCAAGAAATAATTTCTGGCTCCTCTGCGACCGGTACCGATGCCAACGGTAATCCAGCCCCATATGCGGGTATCGTTGGCGACAAAAGAGTGATTGTTAAGAAAGTCTATTACAAGACCCCTAATGCGATGTGGAGGTTTTTCGGGTATTTCGGAGGGCTTAATGTCGTAGGTAACTTAAATAATTATGGACAATATACGGACGATTCTACATTCGAAGTCATACCCACTTGGCAGAACAAGCTCCAAGCCATGGCATACGAGGATAACATCTATACAAGACTGTCTCATTATTCATACGAGCTTAAAGACAATCACCTCAGAATATTCCCCGCACCAGCGATATTTTCGGACTATACCAATATGTGGGTAGATTTTTCAATCATACCTGATGCTTGGGTAGAAACTGGAACTACAGATACCGGAATTTCTGGTATCAACAACATGAATACACTTCCTTTCGACAACCTGCCTTATGACAATATTAACGCTATCGGAAAGCAGTGGATCAGAAGGTTTGCCCTAGCCTTGTCTAAAGAAACTTTGGCGCAAATAAGAGGAAAGTTTCAAACGATACCGATTCCCGGCGAATCCGTAACATTGAACGCCGATGCACTAATGAGTCAAGCCAAAGAAGAACAAGAAAAACTAAAAGAAGAACTTAAAACAATCTTGGACGAGTTAACATATGTTGAACTATCTAAGAAGGACGCGGAAAAATCTGAATCCACCAATCAGGTTCAGAAGAGAGTCCCATTATTAATATTCCAAGGATAAATTTATGAGCAGTAGAGACGATAAATATTCTGGTTTCAGACCATATTTTAAAGATACTTCTCCGAAGAAAGAAGTTCCTCCTATAAAGGAGATAACATTTCTTCCCTCGACAATTGAGACAGTCGATACTGCTCTTTATAACTGGATTAATGAAGCTTTAAACATCTTTTGTACCACCAACGAAGGATGGAAGAAAGTGCCTCTCATTTGGTCAATGCCCGAGCGTTCGTTTCAAATCAAAGATAACAAAGATTTACGCTCTCACAATGTCTTCACACTACCAGCAATAAGTATTGATAGAACAGCGGTCGTCAAAGATCCCAACATGAAGGGTGTCGCTTGGTCACATATTCCTCGTATAAACGATGCTAAAGGCGGCGCAATCACCGTAGCAAGGAGACTACAGCAGGAAAAAACTGCTAACTTTCAAAATGCCGATGCACAGAGGCTCTTTAAGCAGCCTACTTATCCATACGAGAGCGACAAAGCTGTATACGAAGTAATAACAATGCCGCTACCCACGTATGTGGTGATGACATATAAATTAATAATCAATACTGAATATCAACAGCAAATGAATGAGATTGTCACTCCCTTTTTGGCATATACAGGACAAATTAACAACTTCTTCATCAATCACGATGGCCACCGTTTCGAAGGATTCGTCGATGGCACCATGGGCTTGGAAAATAATATAGCCAATCTAGGAGATGAAGAGCGAAAATTCAAGACGAGTATTGATTTAAAAATCTTAGGGTATTTAATGGGATCCGCTGCCAATGATAACCAGCCAAAGATAACGATTAGAGAATCAGCAGCACAACTCCGTATCATTCGAGAGAGAGTGATATTCGGCGATAAGAAGGACTATTAAGATGGCAGATAATAAGTGGACTAGGCCTGCAAATCCGCCTCCTCCTTTATTTTTAGGTCAGAAGGAGAGGAACTTAGTAAAGCAGGTCAACGACGAGCTGCTGGAAAGAGTAATCGGCCAGCAGATTCTATATCTTCCTGTTTCGATGGAATACTCTAACTTTCACCCTCTATATGGAGAGGCTATTGAAAAATGTTTCTTGCCTCCCATTCGGGCATATGTGCTCGTGGATTTTGAAGCTATCGAGACAACAACAGAGAACTTTGGTCTAGATAAAATGCACACCATAAACGTAAAGTTTCATGAAAGAAGGTTGCATGAAGATCAAGATACCTATATCCGGGAAGGGGATTATATCCAATATGGTCACTCATTTTATGAAATTGTAACCCTCACGGAAGACAGACCTTTGTTTGGACAAGTAGATCATCTTTTTCAAATTATAGCTAAGTGTGTGAGGACAAGAAAGGGACTACTGGACTTTGAGGTTCTGGACACTCGCATACAAGATGCCGCCATCGCTAACGCAGAAATTACAGGAACAGTAGCTGCAGAGGCTTCTGGAGAAAGTTCTAGCAGCGAATCCGAAGATGAAGCTGTCGCTCCTTATACTACAGCGGCCAAGATTGTCCACGGCGCAGAGGATTCTGAATCGTCAACTGCGGGAATCTTATCAGGAACAATTTCTCCCGGCACTAGTGTCAATGACTTCTTTTCTATTCCAGAGGGCCAAGTCCTTGATCCAGATACGATAATGGTGTTCTTAAACGGTATTTTACAACTACTTACTAGTGTAGAGGCTTCTGGAGATTTTTATATCAACGAAAGCAATCAGATAATAACTAATTATGAGCTGGAACCCGGAGACAGCCTAATCGTCGTCTTTTTATCCGCCATTACTTCTTATTTCGGAGGCTAATTTGAGTATTTTTAGAGAACATAAATCGCATGCAGACCGATCTGCTGCGGACAGAAAAAGACACAAAGAAAAAATTGATAAAGCCATCAAGGAAGGCATAAGAGATGTCATCGCAGATGAGTCAATAATCGGCCAAGATGGTAAGAAGAAGATAAAGATACCCGTCAAGGGAATCAAAGAATATCACTTTGTTTATGGTGAAAATGAAAAAAACCAGAAAACAGGTTCCGCCGGCGACAAAAAGATCAAAAGAGGGCAAGTCTTGAGAAAAGGGGCCAAGAAGCAGAAAGCTGCAGGAAAAAAAGGCTCTGATAAGGCGGGCGAAGAGTATTACGATGTGGAAGTCACCCTAGATGAATTAGCGGAATATTTATTCCAAGACCTAGAGCTTCCAGACTTAGAAAAGAAGAGATTTAGGCTTATTAAATCCCACAAACCCAAAAGAAGCGGATTTAGAAAAAAGGGAATGAGATCTCGATTAGCCAAAAAAGAGACAATCAAAAGAAAGATAAGAAGAAAGAAGATGGCCATCGCCTCTGGCGCGTTTGATCCCGAGTCTGGAGAGAGATTTCCTTTTCACCAAGACGACTTAAAATATAAGCACACAAAGCTTAAACCTCAAGAGAATAACTCTGCGGTCATCTTTTTTGTTATGGATGTATCAGGCTCAATGGGAAAAGAAAAGAAGTACATGGCCCGCAGCTTCTATTTCCTTTTGTATCAGTTTTTAAGATATAAATACGACAATGTAGAAGTGGTATTTATTTCCCATTCGACTGAGGCGAAGGAAGTGAGTGAGGATGACTTCTTCAAGAGGGGCACCATGGGAGGGACAGTCATGTCCTCTGCACTACAACTCACTAAGGATATCATAACCAAGAGATATCACCCTTCTAGTTGGAATATATATACTTTTTACTCCGGAGACGGCGAAAACTGGTCTTTCGACGACGAAAAGACTGTCAACCTCTTCAGAGAGCTGAAAGAACTCAGCCAGATGATGTGTTATGCTGAAATAGATCCGCAATCGTTCCCCGAACAGGGAGCCTATGGTATCTTAAACAAATCATTTAGTTATAATCAGAGCGAAGCAACCAATTTGTGGAAAAAGCTGAGTCCAATTATCGATGAAGGCTTCAAGAGGCTTAGGATAACAAAACCAGCCCATATTTGGCCTTCTTTTAAACTACTGTTCGGAGGAAAGTCATGAAAGATTGGTCAATTAAAGAACTGCAGGATTGGGATGATGAGATCTGCAAGATTGCCAAAGAAAAATACAATTTAGATTGGTTCCCTATCGAGTACGAGATTTTGAATTATCGCGAAATGATCGGAGCCATGGCTTATACTGGGCTCCCTACCCACTACCGGCACTGGTCTTTTGGCAAGTCTTTCGAAAGGACTATCACTAGATATAACCTCGGCATGGAGGGCCTCCCCTATGAGATGATTATTAATTCTAACCCATCGATTGCATACTTAATGTTAGAAAATCCTATGAGTACCCACCTGCTAACGATGGCCCACTGTGTTGGTCACTCTGACTTCTTCAAAAACAACAGGATGTTCACTTATACAGATCCAGATAACGTTATATCTCGCTTTAAGTCAGCCGGCAAACGTGTTCAGCAATATATTGAGAACCCGAGTATCGGGATTGATAAGGTGGAGCGCATCTTGGATGCGTGCCATGCAGTTCAGTACCAAATTCCTCGTACACCCGGAATTAAAAGGCTTAGCCAAGATGAGGCTAGAAGAGACTTATTTAAGAAAACTCAAGGTAAATTAGATTTATCAGTAGGTTTGGTGCAGAAAGACTACAATCTGTTGGGATTTATTCGAGAGAATGCTCGTAACTTAGAAGATTGGCAAAAGGATCTTATTGAGATGGTGGAGAGAAGATCGAAGTATTTTGTCCCCCAAGCCCAGACTAAAATCATGAACGAGGGGTGGGCAGTTCTTATACACGAGAAAATTATGTATGATTTGGGTTTGCCTGACAAATATCATTTAGCATTTTTAAAGACACACAATCAGGTGGTCAGGCCTATCGTGGGAAGGGTAAATCCTTACCATTTAGGATATACCCTGTTCAAGAAAATTGAGAAAGAACACGGATTTGAAGAGTGTTTGCTTGTTAGGGAGACACACGACGATGAATCTTTTATTCGTAAATATTTAGACGAAAAAGTCTGCGAGGAACTCAATTTATTTAATTATTCTATGGATAAGCACAGTGGAAATTACTCAATTAAGGAAATTTCTGATAAAGAAGGGTGGAAAAGCGTCCGCGACGGTCTAATTAGTAATATAGGACTAAATGGAGTTCCGGTTGTTCATGTTGAAGATTATGAAAAGAAGACAAATACGCTTTTTATTAAACACGAGCATGATGGACGAGATTTGGAGCTATCACACGCAAACAAAGTTTATGACCACATTTGCTATTTGTGGAACGATAACGTAGAATTTATAACGCTCATTGAGGATGAGCTATGGGAATTTTAAAATGAGTAAATCAAAAACTAATAAATTTTTAGAAATTGCTGAAAAGCACAAGAAAGGAAGTAAGAGGGAAAAGTTTTCTGGAGTATTCTCTGATTATCTAGCGATGGTCGAAGAGGATAAGAAGATTACTATGCTAGCCCACAAGAGATTGTATACAACAATTACCGGAGAAGGAATCACCAGAATGTCTGAAGAGGATTCTAGATGTTCTAATCTATTTGGCGGCGAAGCCCTCAAAACTTATGATTATTTTCAGAGCAAATTCTTTGGAATGGAGAGATCCTTAGCCAAAATCATGAGATACTTGCACTCCGCATCCATGAAAGGTGAAGAAAGCAAGCAAGTCTTGTTATTATTGGGGCCGGTTGGAGCCGGCAAATCTGCCCTCGTGGAACATATTAAAAGAGCACTGGAAAACAGTGGTGCTTTGTACGCTCTTGACGGATGTCCAATTAATGAAGAGCCTCTACACTTAGTTCCCAGAAGCTTGCGTGATAAATTTCAAGAATTGTATGGAATGAAGATCGAAGGTGATCTTTGTCCAGTATGTCGTCACAGGCTATTAGAAGAATTCGGAGGAGATTATATGAACTTCCCAGTCTCCGAAAAGAGTTTCTCCATTCGTGGCCGAAGAGGTATCGGAGTTGTTCCTCCCATGGATGCGAACACACAGGATACAAGCATCCTAGTAGGGTCAGAGGACATTTCAAAATTAGACCTCTATCCGGAAGACGATCCTCGTGCCCTAAGCCTAAATGGGGCCTTCAACGTAGGAAATCGTGGAATTGTTGAGTTTGTTGAGGTTTTCAAGAACGAAATTGAATTCTTACACACAATGATTACCGCAACACAAGAAAAAGCAGTCCCATCGCCCGGTAAAGGTGCCATGATTTACTTTGACGGTGTTATCCTCGCACACTGTAACGAAGCTGAGTGGATTAAATTTAAATCAGAGAACACCAATGAGGCGATTCTTGACAGGATTGTAAGAGTTAATGTTCCTTACTGCTTGGAAGTTAGTGAAGAACAGAAGATTTATCAGAAGATGCTCGATGAGTCCGACTTTGATGCGCATATTGCACCGCACACACTTGAAGTAGCAGCGATGTTCTCTGTCTTGACAAGGCTCAAAGCTTCCAACAAGGTCGACCCAATGACTAAAATGAAGATTTATGACGGACAAGAAGTGGTGGAAAAAGGATATATTAAGAAAATTGATATTGATGATCTACGTGAAGAAGTCCGCGACGAGGGTATGACAGGGATCTCAACAAGGTTCATTATGAAGTCAATTGACGCTGCGGTAGCCGATTCTGACAATAATATGGTGACTCCCATCTCCATTAGAGACGCACTTGTCAAGCAAGTGAAGGAGCAGGTTGTCGTCGAGGACCTAAGAGAGAAATATTTATCCTTCCTGCAGAAAGAGCTGCATGATGAATACCTAAGCATGCTAGAAACGGAAATTACTAAAGCCTTTGTATCGGCTTACCAAGAGCAGGCAGAATCGCTGTTTAATAACTATCTTGACCATGCGGAAGCATATGTCAATGGATCAAAAGTCAAGGATAAGATAACAAACGAAGAGATGCAAGCAGATGAAGAGTTCCTATGTTCCATTGAAGAGCAAATTGGCATAGTTGGATCATCCCGTGAGAATTTCAGAGCAGACATCACAGCTTACATGTTTGCAAAGCTTAGAAAAGGCGAGCAGATTGACTGGACATCATACGGGCCACTCAAAGAAGCTATAGAGAACAAATTGTTAACTTCAGTTCGTGACATTTCCAGAATTGTAACAAAATCGAAGTCTAGAGATAAGAAACAGCAAGGTAAATACAACGAGATGATCAAAACCTTGATGGATGAATACGGATATAATGAAGCTTCGGCTACAGAAGTTATCAAGTACGCTTCCAACAATCTCTGGAGAGATAGCTAAGCTCAGATATTTTTCAAAAATAAACGTTTTAAATAAAGTCTTGTAAGGAAACTTACAAGGCTATTTTTTTTTGTCAAATTGGTAATCTTTTTTGGCTTTTGGAGAGTGGGTGGTATATCTAGGGCGAACAAGTCTACCCGTAGACTCTGTTCATGTTTTTTTGAAAATTTCGGTTTTCTTAAAAGGGGTTTTTTAATGGTTTTTTTACCTAACGGTAGGCAATTAAAATTAAGTTTAGAAAACCCTAAAAAAATAATATTTTCTATTATTTCTATTAACAATTATAAAGGAGAAATCAATATGAAATTAAATAATAATAAGGAGGATCTAACATGTCTTTAATTACCAATCTTGTTGCCACTTGGAACTTTGATGATGACACAGGTGACGATTCCGTAGGTTCGGCAAACGGCACAGTAACAGATCTCACCTACGCAACAGCGGACGGCATAACTTATGCAGAAGCTGATGGTAGTGGGAACAAAATGGACTTAGGCACCCCTGCCGCTTTGGACTTGGGAACTTCCGATTTCACTATCTCCGGATGGGCGAATATGGATGCTATTCCAACAGGAGCATCGGGCGCAATCCTTTACAATAAGGGTATGACGACCCAGAGCTGGCCAAAGTTTAACGGAGCCCAGATAAGTTTTTATCAAGGCAATGCTAGGTTCTTCGTCGGTGGTCAAGGCTCCTATACTGTGATCACTGAACCTATGTCTACTGGACAATGGTACCACTTTATGGGCACACGTTCTGGCACAACAATGAAATTCTATGTCAATGGAGTTCTTGTTGACACAAAAGATACCGGCACCGTAAAAGATGTAACCTCTTCGTTGAACGGCACTATCTTTTCCAATTATAATGGAAGTTGGTATACAGATGCCTTTGACGGAAAATTAGCCGACATTAGAATTTGGTCAAGAGCTTTGTCAGATGGCGAAGCCGCTTCGGTCCACACAACTGGCCCAGAAGCTTCTCTTGCATCTAGTCTTGTTGCAAAATATCCTCTGGATTCAGATGGTGTCCCTTCAGTTGGTGATGTAACTTTTACAGCATCAAATGTCACTTATGGTGCAGGTGAATCGTTTTCGACTTTCGCAAACCAGAACAGTGGATACTATGTTGACTCACCGTATTTGGATCTTGCTAATGAATATACTTTATCATTTTGGTTCAAAAACCTAAAAAGCAGAGCAGCCGCTCCATACGGTTTCTTAATGGCAGCAGCCTATAATAAAGAAACTGGCGGAGTGGGAGGTTACACTTACTGGGACCAAGACACCAATTATGATATTGTCATCTATACTAACGATATGCTCGGTGCGTATGGACACGCGAATGCGAGTGCAGGAGCGAGCACCCTTAATAGCACAGGATATCAGATGACACAGGCTCTATATAATGGAACTGGTTGGCATCATATGGCTTGCGCGTTTTCCGGTGGACAGATGACCTACTACATTAACGGTGTTCAGGTAGGTGTCCCAGTATCGACAACAGGTATGGATAAGTTGCAAACTATCGGTTCTTATACTGATATGAATTATGCGGCTTTCGAATATATGGACGACTTCCGTGTATATAATAAAGCCATATCCGCCGCCGATGCAGTCGTATTACACGAAGAAGGTGCAGAAGCACCAGCCGCACCAGCCGCGCCAACCATCGACTTGAGCGTCGCCCAGTTCGATTCTTATGGTGATAGTTGGAACGGAGGTAGCATTACAATCGCTGATGCCAACGGTGTCGCAGTTCTCACCTCCAATGGTCCGGGAAGTGGTGTCAAGGCACCAGCTGGATTAACAGAGACAGTCTCTGTCGAGGAGGGAGTATATACATACACCATAGCTCCCGGCGGCTACCCGAACGAGATATCAGCTACTATTACCGATCAGTATGGTACTTTATTGGCTAACCTTGTTGGAGGATCAGGTACAGGAACGTTTACCGTGTCTATGCCTGTCTCAGTCATTACTCCGGTATTGTCTGCTAGTGGCGGAGATATAACAGTGTCTGCTACTCTCAACACGGAAGCGATTACAGCAGGAGCCACCCAATGGGCCTACTCCTTGTCTGCTCTGGGAGCCGTAGGGCAACCACATGGCGGAACTTTAGTCGCTTTAAACGGATCTGCAACAGTTACTCCTGCATCCTTGGGGATGCATACTGTTTATGTCGCAGCTGTTGACGCAGCAGGAAACGTGGTCGTAGATAACTCGGATACCATCGATAATTCACCATCCGTATCTGTAACTATTGTGAAAACTGACTCATACAATGACGGTTGGGATGGCTCCACTTGCGTGATCACTCATGTCGGTACAGGTAATGTTTTACACAATGAAACACTTGCGAGTGGTGTGTCTCCAGAGACTATCCTATTAGATTTGCCATATGGCGATTATACATGGGCTCTCGTAGGCGGAAGTTATATCGGCGAGCATTCGCTATCAATTACTCTGACCTCTGACGGGTCAGTATTAGCAACTAGTGCCGCATCGACACCTTTAAGTGGAACATTTACTGTAGCAGCCCCAGCAGCAGCTATCACTCCTTCTACTTCTGTGTCAGGAGCAGCTATAACTGTTTCGGCAACTGTAAATGCAGTAGCCACGGCAGAAGGCGCAGCAAACTGGTCAGCATCTCTGACTGGATTTGGAGCAGTTGGTGCAACAATTGATGGTGCGAAAGCATTGACAACTATTGGTGTAGATGCAGCTCTTACTGCCCCATCGGGTGGTTCTCATTCAGTATATGTAGCAGTAGTTAATGATTCAGGGGTTATCCTTGCAAAAGCTGATACATCAGTTGATATTTTCATCTCACAACTAAGCGTTGGTGATGACATTATCATCATGTCCTACTTAGAGCATCCTTCACTCTCACCAACTGGTACACACGATCAGATGACCGATGACGATGGAGACCTCAAATATGGACCAATCTATATTGGAGATTTAACCATCAAATCCCTGTCTATAAATAGCGCGGATAGCGATGAAATAGTTACTGATGTAACTTTTGAGGACCCCAATGGAGGCGATCTAGATCTTGATGCACTTGTAATAGAGCTTATCAAGAAATATAACCTAAATTTGCTATCAGGTGTTCAAGCTTCTGACGGAGCAGTTTTTCAATCGGTTGTTGACGGCACAGCAGGTTTCAGTGCATCTGCCCTTCTCTCATGGAATGCCGAAGATACAAATACAACCATGCTTCCTTCAGGCGGCGGTCACTATGCTGAATATGATGCTGTGTTTTATGGTAATCAAATAAGTGAGGTTCCTCCGGGAGCAGGCTCCACAGCCGGTCCTGACGGAAATTCATTTGTGGGTACCATTGCACCGGGCGAAGAAGCCCCGGAACAAACAGTTGGACCTGCAGCCAAAGTAAGGGTTACTTTCACTGGTGCTCTCTATACAACTACTATTGTAGTTAAGGATAGCAATGGTGACTACTTTGCCACTTACGCTCCAGAAGCTATGGCTTATGGGCAGGAACAGTATCATGCAGATGCTCACGCCGCTCGCGACGCGGGTACGATGATCCAGATGGGTGATGCCAATGGCTATAATTCCGATGGAAACAGTACCCCAAAGGGTCAAGCGATTGGTATTGCCATCGCTCAAGACGGCGGTGGTCCATATAATGTCGTGGGTCGCACCTTCGAGTATAATATGGCATTCCCAGAGGGTAGTTATTCAGTGCAATTGCACGCTGGAGTGGCCACTGCTAACTCTTCTTACCTCTCTATCTTGGACGCGAATGGCAATGTACTGGCTCAAGCCCAAAGTGATGCCGGTGGATTTGATACAGCTTATCACGCCATCACTGTTGGAACTCCAGCACCGGCTGAATACTCTTGGGACCACCAAGGCCAATTGTCAAACATTGTCAAGTTCTCTAGAGGTGTTGATACTCTCGGCAATCCTTCTTATGCTTATGCTAAGAAAGAAGACGATAATACTTGCACCATTTACCTGACAACGGATATTTCTGACTTTGGTCAGTTTTCTTCCAATATTGCAGGGGCAACAGGAATTACCGGTTCTCCGGTATGTATGGAGTATGGTTCTGGCAAACTATTCATGGGCACAAGCACAGGAAATGCTTATGAAATCGGATTTGACGGAAATACAATTACTTCTGTACTCGAACTTCATGCTATGGCTGGTGGCGAATCAGTCAGAGAAGCAAAATACGATAGCATCCAGAATCAGTGGATTTTCGAAGCTGGTGAAAAGATTTTCACTGTAGTTCCGGGAACCACAACAGCTGTTGAAAGATATGTATTGCCAGCAGGCGCAAAATGCGTGGACATCGCAGCAGGTGACACTGGGGTAGCTATAATCATCAAAAAGGCAGACCATTCTTTGGCTCCAATTATTGCTACGGCAGGTTGGACAGAGATTTCAAATGAGGCCGGCATGGTCGCTTCGCTGAACACACTAGGAGTAGCAGATTTTAATTATAATTATGCTATGGACAAGTGGGTTGCTGCAAGCGCATCAGGTCAAGTTCTTCTTGCTGATGATCTTTTAGAATTTTTGGGAGGCTAGTGGCTCACCACACCACTCAGAAAATAAAAATTCAAAAATGCTTTGGTGCTCTAGCATATAAAAAAGAAGGGCACAATTTTTAACCATAATTATAATGGGGAGACCCCCCAAGGAGAAATAAGAATATGGCACGAACAAGATTAAATGGAAAACACCAAGTAGATATCGAGTTAATCGATCAAGTTGGTGGTGGCGTACATGATACTTACGCTGACGCAGCCGCAGCAGGTGTTGCAGGCTTAGGTCAATTGACTACCGCTATGTTTGATATGAGCGCATTGGCTTTGAGCGCGAGCATTTCTGATTATAGAGCTGCAGCAAACAACGCCGCAATCGTTAACTACGGAATGTTGATTCAGGAAGTCGCTGACGAAGAGGCTCTTAGAGTCGCAGCAGATGCATCTTTGGCGCAAGAAATTGCAGACGAAGAGGCAGCAAGAATTGCTGCTGATGCATCATCAGACACACGTATGGCTTCTGAAGAAGCAGCAAGAGCAGCAGGCGATCTTTCGCTTACAACTCGCGTTGCAGCAGAAGAAGTTGCAAGAGCGGATGCTGACGCTTCAATCGTAGTAAAACTTGATGCAGATATCGCATCTGAAGAAGCAGCCAGAATCGCTGGTGATGCTTCCTTGACAACTCGTCTTGGACTGGAAGAATCAGCTAGAATCGCTGGCGACGCATCTTTAAGTACCCGCGCAGGTATTGAAGAAGCAGCTAGAGCGGCAGCAGATGCTTCAATCGTAGTCAAATTTGACGCTGATATTGCAGCGGAAGAAGCGGCACGTATCGCAGCAGACGGATCTCTTGAGACTCGCCTTGCGGCAGAAGAAACTGTGAGGGCAGCTAACGTTGGCTCTCTCGACACAAGAGTAGGCGTAGAAGAGGCAGCTAGAGCTGCAGCTGATGCTTCTATCGTTGTTAAATTTGATGCAGACATTGCAACAGAACAAGCAGCAAGAATCGCAGGTGATGCATCTTTAAGCACTCGTATGGGTGTTGAAGAGTCTCGCGTTGATGCTATTCTTCTTTCAGCAGATGCTGATAAGGATAGTTTCGTTGAGATCGTTTCTTTGATCAATGCAGTTGATCTTACAAACGACAACGCATTGGCATCGGCTGTTTTAAGCCTCGCCAATGCAGACTCTGCTGAAGAAGCGGCACGTATCGCTGCAGACTCTTCACTTACAACTCGTGTAGGTGCGGAAGAATCTGCTAGACTTGCAGCTGATGGCTCAATCGACACTCGTATGAGCGCAGAAGAAGCAGCGAGAGCAGCAGGTGATTCTTCACTTGACACTCTTGTCGCAGCACTTCAAGCTGATGTTAACCAGAATGAATCTGATTCCGACGCTGCTGATGCTTCTCTAAGCACTCGTGTTGGGGCAGAAGAAGTAGCTCGTGCTGCTGCAGATACATCTCTCACAACCAGATTGGCTGCGGAAGAAGTAGCTAGAGCAGATGGTGATTCTTCACTCACAACTCGTCTTGCTGCAGAAGAAAGTGCAAGAGCGGCTGCAATTTCAACTCTCGAGTCTACACATGACCTTGAGATGCTAGTTGAAGAAACAGCTCGTGCAGCTGCCGATGCGTCATTAGATGCAAAAATTGATTCAGAAGTTTCTACACTTGTAGTTGCTGATGCTTCTCTTACAACTCGTCTTGCTGCAGAAGAGGGAGCACGAGCTGCTGCCGATACTTCTCTAGAGACACGTTTGGCCGCAGAAGAAGCTGCAAGAGCCGCTGGCGATAGTTCAATTGACACTGTTGTTGCTGCACTTCAAAATGATGTTGACCAAAACGAAGCTGATTCCGACGCTGCAGATGCATCACTCACAACTCGTGTTGGTGTTGAAGAAGCTGCAAGAGCTGCAGGTGATCTTTCACTTACAAACCTTGTTGCTGCACTTCAAAATGATGTTGATGGAAATGAAGCTGACTCTGATGCTGCAGATGCATCACTCACAACTCGTTTGGCTGCTGAAGAGAATGCAAGAGCAGTTGCTGATGCTTCTCTTGAGACAAAAATGGATGCTGCAGATGCATCACTCACAACTCGTATTGCTGCTGAAGAAGTTGCAAGACTGGCTGGTGATGACTCAATTGATGTCGTCATGGCTGCAATGCAGGCTGATATCAATCAAAACGAAGCAGATGCTGATACAGCAATCGCTTCTATTGACGTAGCTATAGCTGCTGAAGAGGCTGCGAGAATCTCAGGTGACGCATCTTTGACCACTCGCTTGAGTGCTGAAGAGTCAAGAGTTGACGCTATTCTTAACGCTGCTGATGCAGACAAGGATAGTTTTGTCGAGATCGTTTCTTTGATCAACTCTGTTGACCTCACAAACGACAATGCACTTGCATCCGCTGTAGCATCTCTTGCTACTGTTGACGCTAACGAAGCCGCTGCTCGTATCGCTGGTGATCTTTCTTTAACAACCCGCTTGGGTCTTGAAGAAGCAGCCCGCATCGCTGATGTTGCTTCTATCGACACAAGATCAGGTGCAGAGGAAGCTGCTAGAGCAGCTGCTGACGCATCTATCGTCGTAGTAATGGGTGACATGCAAGCAGATATTGATGCTAACGAAGCTGCATCTGATGCAGGAGAACTTTCTTTGACAACCCGTTTGGGTGCTGAAGAAGTTAGAGCTGCAGCTGCAGAACTTTCACTTGAAACTCGCCTCGCTGCGGAAGAAAGTGCAAGAGACGCTGCTGACATCTCAATTGATGCTGCTATGGTTGCAATGCAAGCAGATATCGATTCTAACGAAGCTGATGCAGACGCAGACTTGGCTAATATTCACAACAAGTGGCAAGCACATGTGTTTGCTCCAGAGCCAGTAACTGTACCAATGGATCATATCTTCATGTTTGGAGCACAAGGTCACGGCCCAATGAGACAACTTTCTTATGTCTCTGTTAACGGCATGATCATGGCAGAATTCGTAGGTGGAGCAGGTGATTTTGAATACCTTCTTGACCCAAATGGCGACATTGATGGTATCAAATTCAAGATGGAAATCATGGAAGGCGATCGTATCTCTTACTTCGGTGAAGCAGTATACAACCTTCAGTCATAAACCATAGATTAAAAAGATAAATTTAATTATTTTTCTTGCCCTCCCACTTTTGTGGGGGGGCTCTTCTTTTTCATACTATTTAAGACAGAAGATAATCGGAGAGAGCCAAACATGTTTAAGAAACTTTTTTCTTTATTCTCAAAAAAAGAGCAGATTGAAGAAACTGTGCAAGAAGAAATAATAGTAGAGGAGAAAAAACCTTTACCAGACATTATTGAGGTTCCTTGGAAAGATGCAGCAGGTGCAAAGAATTTTGAAGATTCCATTACCAAGATGCATTCCGATTTGAAAGAATTTTATTACAAAACCAAAATGAATGAATATAGAGCAATCAAAGCCATAGAACGACTTGAAGAATCTACTGATAAGAAAGTAGAAGAAATTAAGAAGCTTTACGGAATTGAAAATTCAGATGAGTATCACTTCGAGATCCCTGCCGCTACAGGCAAGCCCGGTTTTCTTAAAAAGAAGAAGACCAATAAATAATCTGATTTTGCAAAAATAGCAAACTATTTATTATTGTGATAAAAACAATCTAGATTTTATAGGAGAATCCCTAGAAATGTCAGTTAAAAAATTTAAATTTGTGTCTCCCGGTGTTTTCACCAAAGAGATCGACAACTCGCAGCTCCCAGCAGCTGAAAGAAGTGCTGGACCAGTTATCGTAGGACGTTTACCTCAAGGGCCAGCAATGGAACCCGTTAATATAAACTCCTTCTCAGAATTTGTAGAGGTTTTTGGAAACCCAGTCCCCGGCAGAGCCACAGGCGATGTTTGGAGAAATGGTAACTACCAAGGGCCAACCTATGCCTCATACGCGGCTCAAGCTTACTTGAGAAATAGTGATGATGGTATTACAGTCGTCAGGTTAGCTGGTCAAAAGAACCAAGATGCAACCCCTGCAGGTGCAGCCGGATGGGGAACCGCTAACATGGCCACCTCATACGAAACAGCTGGCGGAGCTTATGGCTTATTCTTATGTGCATCTGGAACAGGTGCTCAAGAGGGATACCTTGCTGCAACTTGGTACTTCCCATCAGGCGGAGCAGTAAGCATGACGGGTTCTCTCGCCGCCTCTGCAGCACTCACGGGAGGTGTAGGTGGACTCTTTAAACCATCGACCGATGTGGGTTCAAGCAAAGGCCCCGATTACAAAGCAGCGATTCATGATAACAATGTGGCTGGAACTGAATTATTCAAGACAACATTTAACTTTGATCCGTCTTCTAGAACATTCATTCGCAAAGTCTTCAATACGAATCCTCAAGCAGCAGGCTCAGTAATTCCCGCTAGTACCTTTACTAATGGCGAGGATCTTTATTGGCTAGGCGAGACATACGAATCGTTCATTCAGAAGCAACTGGAACTTGGAACTCTAGATGATGATGCCTATGCAGTAATCCTGCCTTTCGACGATGCAGGTAGATCAGATTATCGAATCAATGCCAGCAATGCAGCGACTGGATGGTTCTTTTCTCAAGACATCTCCACTGATTATGCAAGTTGGACCGCTGCACGGATGCAAAAATTATTCAAGCTTCACTCGCTTGAGCCCGGAAAATGGATTCAAGATCATATCAAGGTATCTATTCAGGACCTAACTTATTCCCGCGACACAACAGGTGCTAGCCCCTATAGCAACTTCACTGTCGTATTAAGAAGAGCTTCTGACACTGATAACATTGTGGAGATTGTTGAAAGATTTTCAAACTGTAGCCTTAATCCTCTGGCCGATAACTATATCGCAAAGAAGATTGGTGATAGATACAGAGTGTGGGACGGAACAAGTGGAGTCCTCAGAGAATATGGAGAATACAGTAATGCTTCTAAATACGTTAGAGTAGAAGTTGATGACACTGTGGCCAACGGCATCGCAGACCCAGATCTCTTACCATTTGGAGTCTTTGGTCCCGATAGGATTAAAGACACTGTAATCAACGGTTCATCAGAAACAGGAGCCGAAGTTCTTGGAAAAGGAACTGCTGCACCGGGTGGAATAAATCCTGCTGTCGCAGGCCACTATATTAATACAGGATCGATTGTTGGGGGATATAATGTCAATCTCAACTATCCTGAACTGCAGCTAAGAATATCATCATCAGCCGGCGGCCTCGTCGATCAAAAAGATGCCTATTTCGGACTAAATGCGGCTTCATATTTAGAAAATTCAACATATTACACCAGCAATAGATCGGATGCAGGATATGCAGATTATGTTTATCCTCTTGGGTCCATTGGTACAGACGACAAAGAACCACAATGGGGCTTTTCTCTCGATAACCTTAGCGGCTCGGGAGCCGATCCCACATTTGTTTCCTATCAGGCCACTTCGAGAGCCAGTGGGCTTTCTCTGACAGCTGTTAACAGCTGGAGAGACTTAATCGATGACGGCTGGACAAGATTCACCGCACCACTCGCAGGCGGATTTGACGGACTGGATGTTACACAAATAGAGCCTTTCCGAAATGCCGGAATGTCTGGTGGAACACTTCAAACAAATTACGCTTTAAATACCGTAAGGCAAGCTGTAGATTTATTGGCCGACCCAGAGGCAGCCACATATAACCTGATGGCTGTCCCCGGAATTACCGACACGAATATTACAGACCACATGCTTCAGATCTGCGCCGATCGCGGAGATGCTTTAGCTCTTATTGATATTCAAGATGTATACACTCCATTCACGGAGACATCCACGTCCTATAGCAATGCTACTAGCAGAGCCGGAACAGTCTCCACCGCCGTCAGAACTCTTGAAGACAGGCAAATTAATAACTCTTACGGGTGTACTTATTATCCTTGGGTCCAGATCCAAGATACAGTGACATCTAACAGTAGACTATGGGTTCCACCATCGGTAGTTGCATTAGGAACATTCGCTTCCTCCGCAGCACAAACTGAAGTATGGTTCGCTCCTGCTGGATTTAATAGAGGTGGGTTATCGCAAGGTTCTGCTGGTATTCCAGTGTTAAATGTTAGTCAGCGATTGACATCCAAAGAGAGAGATTCTCTGTACGATGCCAACATCAACCCAATCGCCTCTTTCCCAAATGAAGGCATTGTAATCTTCGGACAGAAGACACTTCAATTGACACCTTCAGCTCTGGATAGAATTAATGTTCGTAGGATGATGATCTTCGTCAAGAAGCAAATCTCTATCTTCGCAAACTCTATCCTCTTCGACCAGAATGTCGAAGTTACTTGGAATCGTTTCAAGAGTTTGGCCAACCCATTCCTCGCGAGTGTTCAAACACGCCTAGGTTTGAGTGATTATAAACTCATTTTGGACAAGTCCACAACCACCCCAGACTTGGTTGATCGCAACATTGTGTATGCCAAGATCTTCTTGAAGCCCGCAAAGGCCATCGAGTACATTGCACTGGATTTCGTTATTACGAATCAGGGTGCGGCTTTTGAAGACTAAAACAAATATGGTAACTATATAGTTATATAACAGGAGAACATAAATCATGGCAAACGAGTTTTGGACAAGCGCAAATGTCGATCCAAAGAGAAAATATAGATTCTTAGTAGAGTTAGCAGGTACCGGCGGACCCGGATCCCTCTGGTTCGCTAAGACAGTCGATAAACCAGAAATTACTATTGGAACTGGAGAGGTTGATTTCATGCAACATAAGTTCTATTATCCGGGCCGCGTAGAGTGGAACGAGATTAGCTTAACACTGGTAGACCCAGTTTCTCCAGATGCAACAGAAATTTTCCTTGAGATTCTTCAGAATTCAGGGTATAGTGGACCTCAAGATGCAAAAGATACCCTTCAATCCCTTTCTAAGGGTGCTGAAGCTAATGTTTTGGGTAATGTAGTTATTAAGCAAGTCGCAGCAGACGGATCAATTCAGGAAGAATGGACACTTAACAACGCAATTATCACAAAAGTTGGATGGGGAGATCTGGATTATAGCTCAGAAGACCTTTCTGAAATCAGTATTTCATTCAGATATGACTGGGCCTCTTGTACAACCGGTCAATCACGACGACAATTTCTTAAATAATTTAACATTGAGGTGAACATTGGCTAGAAATAGCAAAAGAAGTAAGCTAGGCACAGGCCTAGAAGACTCAACCCCGGCACCGGCAGATTCTGCCGCTGCTGCACTAGAAACCGGTGGGCTTTCCTTTGCCACACCAACCGAATTCGTGGATCTACCCTCTAGGGGGCAATATTATCCCGAAAGCCACCCGCTTCATGGCCAAGACTCCGTGGAGATCAAATACATGACGGCGAAGGAGGAAGACATTCTATCTTCAAAGACCCTCATTAAACAGGGTGTCGCGATAGAGCGTCTTCTTAAGAGTGTGATTCTTGACAATAGGGTCAATCCTGAAACTCTACTCAGCGGAGACAGAAATGCGATATTGGTAGCGACTAGGGTCACTGGCTATGGCGCAGAATACGAAACAAAAATCACATGTCCATCTTGTATGACATCGGGCGATCATGAGTTTGATTTAGGCGATGTGAGTGTAAAAACTGTTGATGATACAGAGGTGGACGATACATACGAGATTACACCAGATGGCACCATTGTAACTACGACTCCGCTTAGCAAAGTTCAGGTCGAGATGAAGCTGATGACAGGTAAAGATGAGTCCTATCTATCGCGGCTAGTTGAGTCCAAAAGAAGAAAGAAGCTACCAGAGACGACACTTACAGATACTTTAAAAATACTGATTGTTTCTGTCAATGGAGAAACTTCTAGAGAGTTTGTCAATCAATTTGTAAAATTAGTTCCAGCTAGGGATTCAAGGCACTTAAGATCGGTCTACGAAAAGGCCTCTCCGAATGTTGACATGACTCAGGATTATGAATG
>ENA-ORDA01000325-ORDA01000325.1-marine-metagenome-genome-assembly--contig:-NODE-325-length-50388-cov-6.200354_pt1 | contig 50388 bp, 56 predicted proteins | sample MGYA00237778_ERZ508506 | MGnify/ENA primary metagenome ERZ508506 (study PRJEB26177, sample SAMN06267891) | marine metagenome | isolation source: Monterey Bay, California, USA | place: Pacific...
ACTGGATTACCGAACTCATCTGTTTCGTTCAGCCATATTTCAATAGGATTATACCCATATGCTCTTTCATGTCCTCTTGCTATTGCACCTGCTGATATAGAAAACTTCTTACCTATTGGTAGTCTAGCTCTAAGTTCAGCTGAGTTAAATTTTAAGTTAATTTTTTCTACTGATCTTGATTGTACTTTTAATATATGGTACTTACCAGTATGCTTTAAAAAGAAGTTATAGTTAGTAAAGTCCTGCCCTCTCCATCTTTCTTTCTCAAAATGAAATAAGTACTCTAATCCTTTTACTGCTGATGTTGGTGCACCGAATACTAATTGTTCTTCAGTACCATCGTAAAAGTTTTTAGGTTTTCTTTCGTAATCAAATCTAGCTAATTTTCTTATACCAAATCCGTATCTATAATCAAAAGGAAATACTTCTGTATTATTAACTACGTCCGGTATGGAGTATAAACTCCCATCAGGATTAGTTCTAAGGAAGTATGTTTGTTCTGCTGCTTCAACAGAGTTATTGATATCTCCTGCTGCGTATATTGTACCGTACTTTAAGAAGTCTTTGTAGATTGATTTAAAAAGATTATCTTTTTCTTGCCCCGATACAGGGATTACAAATAGTATTGTAAGTAATAGTATTATTTTTTTCATATTTTTATTTTTTTCCTCCGAATATTTTTCCTGCTTCTGCAATCCCAAATGCTCCTAAAGTAATAAATAAAAATGAATCATATATGAATTCATTAATTACTAAATCTTTTCCAATGTATCCAGTTACTAAATCAACAACTGCAAATATTACCATTACAGCGAAAGATAGAAACCCAACAACAGATTTTTCATTAATATTATTATCATCGTTAAATAAATTTTTAAAGGCCATCCAGTTTTGTTTTATTTTTTTAAACATAGTGTAACGTATTTAATTAACTTTGATTGGTAATAAATATTAAAAGAAAATTTAGATACCGCTAAGGCGTTTATTTTCTTCTTTTAATTGGTTTATCTGCACGGCTAATCCTTCTAATTGACTAAGGTATAAAGCTTCTAACTCATCGAGTTTTGGGTTTATTGCTTTAGGTTTTTTAGTGGATTTTATTTGACTAAGAAGTTTGCGTGCTTTAGGAGTAATTGGTATCATATCCATAGCTTTTAGTTCTATGGATAAATATAATATTAAGTGTAAGAAATAAAATCATCTTCATCATTTGATGAATCTACTAAACCTAATTCTTTAAAATGTTCTAACATATTATCATCTAATTCCCAATCTACTTCTTGGGTTTTAGGAACATCTTTATATTCTTGAATGCCTTCTATTTGTTTATTATTAAAAACATCCCCCACATATAAAAAATAATGATTATAACATAATAATTCTATATTATCTATCTTCCAATTCCGTTTATTATAATCTTTAAAAGAAATTAATAGTGGAACTTTATAATCACTTACTCTTTGTTCATTAAAATTACATGAACTACATTTTTCTTCAATACACCCCTCTTGTATAAGTCTATCTTTATACCTATTAATATCGTAAGATTCAACAAATAAATCACCACTCATTAAATCTTCTAACAGAGGTTCTTTAGTACCAAAATGTTTTCTAATACCTTTACCTGATTGGTTTAAATGTAAATCAAAGAATGTTTTACCTGTCTTTTCATCAACAAATATTTTAGCAAACTTTTTATAATGTTGGTAACTTACTCTTAAATAACGTGAAGCTGCCCTATTAGATTTAGTCATCTTCATAGCTCTCACTATATCTTCTTTACTTAAAGGTTTAGCAGCTGGCATTATTTAAATATTTTTGGGTTTGTAGTAAGAAGTAACTCATATAATTCTTCTGAATTTTTAATATAGATATGGTCTTCAGTGATGGGATCGATTAGATATGTTTCTTCTCCATCTGGGGTTTTTCTATCATAAAGGTACCAATATATAACTTCATATACTTCCTGCCCCCATGCTAATAAAATTACAGAGTCAACTATTTGGTAAAATGATTCCTCATATTTACTCATATCAATGTTAAAATCTTCATTTATTAATTGAGATTTAACTATAACGTGTTCTATTTGATTTAAAAAAGTTTGAAATAACTTTTTCTTTTCTTCAGATTTAGATTTAGATTTATGTTCAAGAGATATGTTCGCTTGAAGTAAATCCTCTAATGCCTTCTTTAAAGGTGTTCTGTTTCTCTCGTTCTTCATATAACTGATTCATTAACTTATTAATTTTAGCGCATTTTTCATATTGTTCATCGTCAACATAATGCGTTAAACTGGAAGATAAAGCATTTATCCACTCAGACTTTGGTATAGTAACTAATAGCCCACTTTTATTTATCTCGCACAGTTTTGCCTTAGTGTTTCTTCTGCTATATGAATTTTCTATAGTTTCATATAAAGAATCAAACAACTGTTCTTTAACTTCAGGATCAGAAAGGTGCTTTGTTATCCCTTTTAATGTAGGACTTGGCACCTTTAGATTCATTAAATTATATTTCTTTTTATTCTTCTCCAAAAATGTCCCTTTTTACAAATGAAATAAATGAACTTAATGGAATTTGAAATGCCGCTACATTAGTCTCGGGTGCATCTTCGTCTTCGTCAAATTCCAGTTTAAACTCGTTGAATTTTGGGGCTAAAGTTGTTGCTATATCATTTTGTAGATCTCCTAACTGCTCAGGAGTTGGATTTGGAATAATTTTTCCTAATTTATCTACAGGGAAGAATTTTACTTTAATTCCTCTTTTTGTTGGGTTTTTATTAACATCAAAAGTTAATACATACCTTTTACCTTGAACTTTAACATTATATTGAGGTAAGGATTGTTGGTCATTACCATCTTCTTGTAAAGGATCATACATGCTTGTGGTATCTGTAATATTTACATCTTTTGTATAATCACTTTCTTGAAGGTTAAAGAATTCTATTAATTTTGTATTTGCCATTTAACTATTATTTTGATATAAATATAATAAAAATATTTTGGGAATCCAAATTATTTTATTTCTTTAAATTCAACATCTATTTTTGCATATTCTACACTTAAATATCCATCTGGGTTGAGTACAGTAGCTTGAGGAACTTCTTGTGCCATTACACCTTGATATACTCCTTTACCCCATTTACTATCAATATACTCAAAACTGTATATGTTTATTCCTGATGGTGATTTACCTATTAGATTAATATTTTTCTTTAATCTTCTATCTGATCTACAAATATTACCATTTGTTAAAGTACCTGAACTTGATTTATAGAAATATGTAAACCCATTACTGTAATATCCTGCGGATGCATGTATACTACAAGTAATATTTGTATAAACAGGATTTCCTGTAGTAAATGATCCAGGAATGTAATATGTTGAACTTGAAGCACTACAAGCTTGAGATGGTGAAGAACCATATCTTAAACTAAATACATTACAAGGAACTCCTGATACAGATATAGATCTTGTTCTAGTTCTAGTTGGTGTTGGTGTTGAAGCAGGTACACAAGTTGTCACATCATCAACAAAACCAAAAGCATCTACTTTTACAGTTCTATCATTTCCAGTAAGCATTTCAAATGGGTACCATTCCCCAGCGACACCCCAAGCAGAACTATTATAGGATAAGAAATCTCCTAATTCTGGATGTGCTGCTGTATTACCACTTGCTTTGGTTACATTTACAGCTTCCGAATTTGAAGGGGTAGCATTACAAGCTGCATCTGAATCAACATACCCTACAAATTGACTATTTTTGAAAAATTTATATTTTATAGTATAAGTAAACTGTGCAGCTGGTGTACTAGATGGTGTTCTAGTTTTAGACTTAGTTCTAGTTTTAGACCTTGATATACTTCTAGTTCTAGTAGGTGTACGTGTAATCGATTTACTTTTAGTTCTACTAGGTGTTTTAGTATTAGATGGTGTTCTAGTTTTAGACTTAGTTCTAGTTTTACTAGGTGTTGCACTTGTTACTGTACGTGTACGAGTTCTAGTTTTACTAGGTGTAGCTGATGTTACCGTTCTAGTACGTGTTCTAGTTTTACTAGGAGTAGCTGATGTAACTGTCCTTGTACGAGTTCTTGTTTTAGAAGGTGTGGCACTTGTTACTGTACGTGTTCTAGTTACACTTGGTGTTCTAGTTTTGGATGCTGTTCTAGTTTTAGATGCTGTTCTAGTTTTACTAGGTGTAGCTGATGTTACAGTTCTAGTAGCTGTTACACTTGGTGTAGCAGATGTTACTGTACGTGTACGAGTTCTAGTTGGTGTTTTACTAGGAGTAGCACTTGTTACTGTACGTGTTCTAGTTACACTTGCTGTTCTAGTTTTACTTGGAGTAGCACTTGTTACTGTACGTGTACGAGTTCTAGTTGGTGTATTTGATGCTGTTCTAGTACGAGTTCTGGTTTTAGAAGGTGTAGCACTTGTTACTGTACGAGTACGTGTTACACTTGGTGTAACACTTGCTGTTCTAGTTTTACTAGGTGTAGCTGATGTAACTGTTCTTGTGCGAGTTCTAGTTGGTGTATTTGATGCTGTTCTAGTTTTAGTTGGTGTTTTACTAGGTGTTGCACTTGTTACTGTACGAGTACGTGTTACACTTGGTGTAGCACTTGTTACTGTTCTTGTGCGAGTTCTAGTAGGTGTTTTAGAAGCTGTTCTAGTTTTAGTTGGTGTATTTGATGCTGTTCTAGTTTTAGATGGTGTTTTACTAGGAGTAGCACTTGTTACTGTACGTGTTCTAGTTACACTTGGTGTAGCAGATGTTACAGTTCTAGTACGTGTACGAGTTCTAGTTTTAGATGCTGTTCTAGTTTTACTAGGTGTTGCACTTGTTACTGTACGAGTACGTGTTACACTTGGTGTAGCACTTGTTACTGTACGTGTTCTTGTACGTGTAGCTGTTTTACTAGGTGTAGCACTTGTTACTGTTCTTGTGCGAGTTCTAGTTACACTTGGTGTGGCTGAAGTAACTGTTCTTGTGCGAGTTCTAGTTGGTGTTTTACTAGGTGTTGCTGAAGTAACAGTACGTGTTCTTGTAACACTTGGTGTAGCACTTGTTACTGTTCTTGTGCGAGTTCTAGTTGGTGTTTTACTAGGTGTAGCCGATGTAACTGTTCTAGTACGTGTTACTGTAGGTGTACGGGTAATTGATTTTGATTTAGTTACACTTGCAGTTCTTGTATTGGAAGGGGTTACTGTTGCTGTTCTAGAAATACTAATAGATTTTGTTACACTTGGTGTTCTAGTAATAGATTTTGATTTAGTTACACTTGCAGTTCTTGTTGCTGATGGTGTTCTTGTAGCTGAAGGTGTAGTTGACACACAAACACCTCCTGTTTTTGCTAAAGCATTGTTTGATTGAGATATTACTGAAAGATAATCTGAACCTCCAGTTCCACTTATTCTAGAAAGATATAAAGTATTTGCTGATGTGCCTAGTAAAGTTTGTAATTCAGTAAAAGCCCAATGAGTCCCTGTACTATTTTTATATAAAAATTCATCTGCTACTATAGGTTGATCAGCATCATATACTGTTATTGTAGCATGAGTACCAGTGGAATGACATGCTCCATAAGGTGTAGTTGCTATAATATACTGTGACGCATCTAATGGATTAGTAGTTGATGGTGTTACTGTTCTAGTACGTGTTCTAGTTGGTGTATTATTAGGAGTTTCAGTTGGTGTTCTAGAAATACTAATTGATTTTGTTACACTTGGTGTTCTTGTATTAGAAGGGGTTACTGTTGGTGTTCTAGTAATAGATATAGATTTAGTAACACTCGCCGTTCTAGTATTAGAAGGTGTTATTGATGGTGTTGATGATATTGATATTGATGGTGTAACAGATGCTGTCCTTGTATTTGAAGGTGTTCGTGTTCTGGAAGGTGTTACAGTTGCTGTTCTAGTTCTAGTTACACTTGGTGTAGCTGAAGTAACTGTACGAGTACGAGTTCTAGTTGGTGTTTTAGAAGGTGTAGCTGAGGTTACTGTACGTGTAGCTGTTCTAGTTGGAGTTACTGTACGTGTTCTTGTACGAGATGCTGTTACACTTGGTGTAGCAGATGTTACTGTTCTTGTTCTAGTTACACTTGGTGTAGCAGATGTTACTGTTCTAGTACGTGTTCTAGTTGGTGTATTAGAAGGTGTAGCTGAAGTTACTGTTCTAGTACGTGTTACAGAAGGTGTAGCACTTGTTACTGTACGTGTTCTTGTACGTGTAGCTGTTTTACTAGGTGTAGCACTTGTTACTGTACGAGTACGTGTTACACTTGGTGTAGCTGAAGTAACTGTTCTTGTGCGAGTTCTAGTTGGTGTTTTACTAGGTGTTGCTGAAGTAACTGTACGAGTAATAGATGGTGTTCTTGTATTTGATGGAGTCACTGTTGGTGTCCTTGAAATACTGATACTCGCTGTTACAGATGGAGTACGCGTGTTTGATGGTGTTAGAGTTGGTGTTCTAGTAATTGAGATACTAGGTGTAACACTCGCTGTTCTAGTATTTGATGGTGTTATAGTTGCAGTTCTAGATATTGAAATACTAGGTGTAACACTTGCTGTTCTAGTATTAGAAGGTGTAACTGTGTTTGAAGGGGTTACACTAGCTGTTCTAGAAATTGAAATTGACTGTGTTCTAGAAGGTGTTCTAGTAAGTGAAATTGTTGCTGTAACACTTGGTGTTCTTGTAACACTTGGTGTTCTTGTAGCTGAAGGTGTAGTTGATACACAAGTACCTTGAGCGTTTGCAATAGCATCTACCCCACTAGCAACTATAGATAGATAATTTGTATTACCTGTTCCACTTACCCTAGAAATATATAAAGTGGTGTTTGTAGTACTTAATGCATTTTGTAAAAAGGCAAAAGTATACTTAGTACCACTACTATTACTATATAAAATTTCACCAACCTCAATTGGTTGATCAGCATCATATATTACTATATTATCATAATTACCAGTTCCATAACAAGCTCCATAAGCCGTTGTAGATATTATATAATTAGAAGCATCTAATGGGTTACTAGTACTAGGAGTTCTAGATGGTGTTCTTGTAGCTGTTGGTGTATTAGTAGGTGTATTAGTAGGTGTTCTAGAAATACTAATAGAAGGTGTAACACTCGCCGTTCTAGTATTGGATGGTGTTACTGTTGGTGTTCTAGAAATTGATATACTTTTAGTTACACTAGCTGTTCTAGTGTTAGAAGGTGTAACTGTTGGTGTTCTAGAAATACTAATTGATTTTGTTACACTTGGTGTTCTTGTATTACTAGGAGTTAATGTAGGTGTTCTAGTAATTGAAATACTAGGTGTAACACTAGCTGTTCTAGTATTAGAAGGTGTAACTGTGTTTGATGGAGTTACACTAGCTGTTCTAGTTACTGATGGTGTGCTAGAAATACTAGTAGATGGTGTAACACTAGCTGTTCTAGTTACTGATGGTGTTCTAGAAATACTAATTGTAGGTGTTATACTTGGTGTTGGAGTATTTGTAGGGGTAATTGTTGGAGTTCTTGTAGGAGTAACTATAGCAGCAAAATTTGCTACTATATCTGAAATACCATCAGTATAATTTACGATTATTGGGTTAGAATTAGATTGAAGACTTCCATCTATTGTCCAATTTAAAAATTCATACCCAACTCCACCTAAATGTGTACCTGAAGCAAATAATTCAACATTAGGATCATTGTTAGCTACTATGTTAAAATCTTCTCCATTAAAATTTACTCCTTGGGATGAGGAAAAAGGTGAGTTATAGTTAACTACACCTTCACCTGACCCTGTTGTTATATTATAATGGTATACAGTTTTACCTCCATAAAAACTCATTTCATATGGAAGTGTATATTCTACTGAACCAGTCAAACTAGCAAAAGAATGACTTAATGATGCCTGATTCGATCCCAAAAATGGGGCGAATTCCTTAAGCATCGACATTGATATTGGTAATCCACTAGATGGTAGAGGAAAATTTGCCATTTATTTAGTAACTTTTAAGCTTATAATTGATTAATCACGTATAAATATTAATTAATTCTCTCTCCGTTCTTCTGGTTCGTAATACTTTATTCTTTCGTGCCAAATAGGAGAAGCTAAAAGTACAGCAGCTGTTATATTTCCTTTTTTCTGTTCTTGATATACATAAGACATCCATGTTTGTTCGAAGGGATGTTCCCATTTAGTATCTAAAAATACTTTTCTATTACCCTCTTTTGACATAATCATAGGCCAGTTAGTATAGGTAACTTCACCATCTATGTAAGCTACTTCATCTTCACTATGAATTTTATTAAATTGAGTTCTAGGGGCATTTGGGTCTGATCCATTAACAGGTAATAAATCATATTCAGGCCAATGTTCTGTTCTAACTTCCTGAGGGACATTATACCAACTGGTTTGGATATCATTATCCCAATAAACTTCTGTAAATGACATTTTTAAATAATCAAATTTTTCTTTTATCATTACTTTATGAACTATATCATATAAGTTTGGAATAAATTTTCTTAACCCATTTCTACAAAATTTACCTTCTTCTTCTGGAGGGTTAGAAGTCATATCATCTTCAAAGAAAAAATAATAATCAGCATCTGATTTATCGAAATGTTCTGCTGCGGCTTGTCTTCCACCACATATACCTGTATTGCCTTCTAAACTTATATATTCAAAATTATACTCTGCTGCTATTTCTTGGTTTTTTATTTTAGCTTCATCATTAGTAGAATTATCTAAAAGCACCTTATGAGGTTTATTTAACCACTCAGGTACCTTTTTCATTGAATCAATAGTGTGTGTAAGTTGTTCTGGGAAGTTAAATGTTAAAATATATAAATTAGTTTTTATAGTATCTAAAGCATAATCTAAAATATCTTTTTTACGTCTTAAAGCAAATTCTGGGATAGGTTCTATATTTACTTGATCATCGATTAAAGCTTGGGTAAATTTAACTATTAAACCATTATCATCCAACATATATCTACGATATTGTTCAGGGAATAAATTAGCCATAATAGCAAATATACTTTCTTCAGTTCCCATTAAACCTTCATGTAAACTTCTATCTAATAAAGAATAATATAAATCATTAGCCTTACGTAATTGGAGTTTGTTACCACCAAAAAATCCACCTCTACAAACATATTCAACTTTTCTACCTGAATATTCATTCATTTTGTCAAATTTGAATCCATGAATTTCGTCTTGAGCTTCATAAGGCCAACTTAAAAATATCCAATCCTCTGTAGTTTTAATTATATTATCAAGAGATAAATTTTCTTTAAAGTGGGTAGAAGGAACAGTATTTATAATTCCAGCATCTAACCAATAAAAATGAGTTGATTCAAATGGATTCCATACACTTGCATCGTGAAGCATAAACATTTTAGATTGAACAACAGGGTTATACCATTCTAATTTTGCTTGAGGAGAGTTTTTTAACCATCCCCCTTCACCTGTAATGTTAAGCCATTCCTCACTTGTTCTTATTGATTGAGTTCTATCCCAAAAAGGTTGATACAAGTTATTTTTTAATTCATCTAATTCTAGAATTTTAATAAAAGTATTTTTTTCACTACGCCTTGATCTTACAAATTCTTCTAATTCTTTAGGAACATAAATGAATAAATTCATAGGCATTCTAAGAAATTCATCAAACATTGTTAAATAATGGTCTGTAAAATTTCTCCCATCATTTAACCCTTCATTACGTTTTAAATCCCACAGCCCCGTTACAATAGTGTATTCCCTTTTAGTGGAATCCAGTGTTGATTCAATGTTATTCTGTGGTGTACTAGTTACTTCAGATGTTGGGGTACCCAAAACTGTTTCAGCTTGAGATAAAACAGATCTAAGTTGTTTTACTAATTGTTCTAATTCGTTTAATTCCATACTTTTTTCTTTATATAAGTGTCTTCTATTACTAATCCGTCCATTTCGCTTTTTCCTAAAATTTCAAATGCATCTCTAATTGTGTTTAATATAGGTTTACCATTAACATTAAATGATGTATTTAATAAAACTCCTACACCTGTCTTTTCCTTAAATTTAGTTAACAATTCATATATCCAAGGATTTTGTTCTTTAGTTACTGTTTGAATTCTAGCTGTATTATCTACATGAGTTATAGATGGGAGTTTTTTTCTCCATTCTTTTTTTACTTTAGGACAAAATGTCATCCATCTACTTTCTCCCTCCCATTCAAAATATTCTGATACATCTTCTAATCTAACCATAGGAGCAAAGGGTCTGTAGTATTCTCTATGTTTTACTTTTTCGTTTAAAATATCTTTCATTTCAGCGATAGCAGGATTACATAAAATACTTCTATTACCTAAAGCTCTGGGACCATGTTCCATTCTACCTCTAGCAATTCCCATAATATGTCCTTTTGCTAAATCATCAACTAAAGTATCAACATTATAAAGTTCTGTAGGCTCTAAACCAATTGTTTCAATATATTCTGATAGTTGTATTTTATCAAACAATTCGGGTCCAGCATATGTTACATCTAATGGTTCTTTTGGTTGGAGAAAATTAGCCATTAATCCTACTGATAACCCACAATCGTTAGGGTTTGGACCTACAAAAACTTCTTTATTAAACTCTTGAACTAATCTTGTATTTAAAATAATATTTAAACCACACCCACCTGTAACACACACAGGTAAATCAGGATATTTTTCAAACCAGGGTTTTGCTGCTAATAAGAACATTTCTTCAAAAACAAATTGTGAAGTTGCTGCTACATCATAAGCTTCTTGACCCTCTAATCTATTATCATAATCTAAATCTACACCTATTTTTTCTGCTAAAATTCTTACTTTAACCCTACAATCTAAAGTTTCAGGATTATGTATTTCATCTCCATTTTCTAAATATTCAATTTCAGTTGGACCTCCATTAGGTGCAGACAAGTAAAATTCTTTAAAAGCTTTTACCCATTTTTTTCTTACTTTACCATAAGAGCATAATCCCATTATTTTTCCAGGATAAACTAAATTACCATCTCCTAAGTTAATTTGTTGGATATCTTTTAAATAATCTCCTAAAACCATATAAGGAAAACCTAAATCAAATGGATGGTGCCAATAGATAGCTGCGGGGTCTGTAGTATCTGAACCATTATAGTCTTTGTTTTTAAGGGATGGATTTGCTACTGTTTCTAAGTTGATTAAACCTTCTTCTCTATCTGCTAAAAATATTCTAAATTTACCATCATCACCTCCGCCATCAAGTGAGAACACCAGTGCTTTAGCGTAGGGTGATTGATAAAATGCTCCCGCTGCATGGCATTGGTGATGTCGGTATTGGTTTATAAAATTCTTACCAGGGATTAATTTAGCTAAATCGTGGCTAACATTATCCATGTTTACGTCTGTGTTTAGGTTTATTACATTATCAAATTCTTTAACATTATATTTGTCCTGGAAGTATTTAACAATTCGAGGAACAATAGCTAAAATATCTTGATTTGTTTTATATTGGGCTATCCCTATATTTTTCATATTTAAAAATCTTTCAACTTCTAATACTTCTAATATTTTTTTATCATCTGCTATAGTAAAAGCAGCGTTATGGGATCCATAAAAGCTTATATTCATTTGTTTATTTTTTTATACTTTATAATTAACGTCTTCTTCATATCTTTCTGCCCAACCTTCAGACTCACTATGAGCCCATTTTACACAGGTAACAGGTATTTGTTTTGGATCTACTAAAAATTGGAATTCTTGACCATCACATTCAGCTTCTGGGTTTTCTTGTTCTCTAACATTCCAATACCAATGTAAATGTTCTTTACTCCAATCTTCTCTATGAATAGTATTTCCATCTTTATCATCCCAAGCTATAACTAAAAAGTCATAATCATCTTTTGGGAAATCACTTTTACATATATGAGTATGGAAATAAAATTTGGTTTTAAATGATTCTAACCATTTTTTCTTACCTTTAATTGGTGGGTTAGGAGGGAAGAAATGATCTTCAGTATACTGTTGTATTCCCTTTAATTTAAAATTAATCCCATTAAATCTTTCATAATCTTCTAAAGTACGCTCAGTACCTAAATCATATCCTGTAAGATCATAATCTTTATCATCTTTTTGAGAAACACCTAAAAGTTTTCTGATTTTGGCTCGACCATAGTCTTGTTGTCTCCACCACATATCATTTCCATTTTTAGCTTGATCATCCCAAACTAATTTTCCATCTCTTTCTTCACGCATTGTAGCATGCCATATAACTAACCTATGTGGGTGGAATAAATCCCAACCATGAGTAAAACTACGTACTGTTAAATTAATTTCTTCCCCTGAAAAGTATAAATCAGGATCATGTCTTACATCTTTAGCCCATTGTGATCTAGCAAAAGCAAAATGCCCCGATATAAATCTTGAATGGAAAGGTTTAGTTAATGTTTTCCAATCTGGGATTCCTGTAGGTCTAATAAAAATTGTACCATGAGGGTAAAAAGCAGCACACTCTTGTAACCATGGTTCCATAGTTCTGTCCTCGGGATCATTAAATGGGTTATAATATGGAAGGTAACCAGTTAATATAGGTTTATGTCCTTCTTTTTCTAAATTATTATTCCATCTAATTAAAGTTTCATCCCAATTAGTAGTAAATCTATGGTGAGAATCTAATTGAAGGACAAAATCTTCATCTGTTAATAATTGTTCATTTATAATAGCTCGAGCATAAGGTAAACCTTTAGATTCTACTGCGGGCATATCAAATATTTTAAATCTAGGGTCATCCCTAAATTCATCTACATTATCAAAATCATCTCTTTCATCAAATTGTCTACAAATCCCAAAATGAACTCTTTCTGGGTGTTTAGCTTGTTTTAGAGCATCCTTGATTGTTGGTATTAATTCAGGTTCTCTGTAAGCGGGTAAGTGTACTAAAATTGTTTCCATATAACTTTATTTTTATTTTGGTAAATCTCTTTCTATTGGATCACCCCATCCATCAGTTTCAGAGTGAGGCCATACTAAATATTTTGTTGGTAATTGATCACCTCCTTGTAATTCAAAATCTCTCCATATTTTCATCCATCCTTCACTATTTTTGGCTTGGAATATTGAAAGTAATTCTTGGGCTGATGTATCTTCTCTATATATTTCTGTTCCATCTTCTAATTTAAATGCAACAACTAAAAAATCAATATTTTCAACACTTAAGTCATCTTCATGAAGATCAATACAGTGTCTAAATATTTTCAAAAATGAGGTTTCGAATTGGTGTGGGGTAGCATAATCTGGATTTGGTGGGTGGATAACTCTATCATAAGTTAACTTTTGAACGGTTCTAGCTGTAGGGTTTATTCCACTAAATTTAATCCATTCAGCTAATTTTCTTTCTTTACCTAAACCATATTTTCCAAATTCTTTAGGATCATATTTTTCTCCATCCATAGAGAATAATTTTCTATACCTTAAAAAACTATTTTTATCATAATCTCCAAAATCATGATCTTCCCAATGATGAGGTTTTCCATCTCTAGTATATTCATGCCACCAATAAATTCTGTGTGGGTGGAATAAATCATAACCATGAGTATAAGATCTTATTGAAATTGAAGGTTCTTCTCCATGAAAATACATTGTAGGATCATGTTGTACTTCTTTAGCAAATTTTCCCCAAGTAAAAGCAAAATGTGCTGAATAAAATCTTGCGGGTACTGGTTTATCTCTAAATTTATAATCATCAATCCCATGTGGTTGAGTATGAATTGGACCTTCTGGGGCAAAACGATCAAAACACATCCACCAAGGTGATAATTCTCTAGTTCCTGGATCTTTTGGATCAAAATGAGGAATATAACCTGTAATTAAAGGTTTTTTAATACCATCATCTACTAACCCATGAAACATTTCAAGTAGTTTTAAATCCCAATCTGGAGAGAAATAGTGATGAGAGTCTAATTGGAGTGTATATTTTTCTTTATTGTATTCTTGTTGGATTTTATTTCGTGCCCAACATACACCATTGGATTCAATATGGGGTATATCTAAAATATTAACCCTTTTATCTTTCTTCCATTTATCTAAATCATCCCACTCATCTTCAGATGTATGTTGCCAAGCAATACATACTCTAAGATTATCAGGGTATTTAGCATTTTTAAATAGGTAATCAAGGGTATTTTTTAATTCAGGGTCCCTATAAGCCGCGATTTGCACAAAAATTGTGTCTTTCTTTGTAACTCTCATTAATAACTATTTTAATAACTATATTTGTATATAAATATATGAAACTAATTGCTCCCAACCAAACTTTTCATAAAAAGTCTTATTAAGTTGTACAAATCATTCCATTTGTAAACCCACCATTTACAGAAGTTTTTTGCATTACTGAAAAACCATCACTATACCATCCTATAGGGGATCCAGTAGTACAAGTACTATTTGTGTATACTCTAGTACCTGTCTGAAGAGCACCATCTGTATAATAATTTTGGAAAGCTGCTGTACACGCTAAGGTAGAAGTTGAACTATTATACCTTAATTGTGTAAAATTACAATTTGAAGGTGTAGAAGTTGATGGAGATGGAGTTGCTGATACTGAGGAACATAATTGTAAACCAGTAATTTCTCCAGTAACGTCTGTTCTTAAGTAATACTTAAGTCCACTAATTAAAAATTGGTAATTGCTAAAATTTAAATCAAACACTGGGGTTGTTGTACCTTCTAGATACACACTATCTCCTTCTTCAGGATATGAGGCTGAGTTTCCTGTACCTTTAAGTACATCAAAATTATCTGATAGGTAGGTTGTTGCATTACAAGCATCTGTTCCTGTACTCCACCCTCTTACAACATTACTTTTATTGAACACATATCTAATAGGGTATGTGAATGTAAATGGGGCTGAGGTTGATGGTGTAACTGATCGAGTTCTTGTTGGTGTTGCAGTAGTTGATATAGTTCTTGTTGGTGTTGGTGTATTTGAAGCTGTTTTTGTTTTAGTAGGTGTAGGTGTTGGTGATGGTAGAGGAGCACAAATTAAATTTGTAATTGCTGCTGCAAAATCTGTTAAACTACTAAAATTATCTACTTCTAAATATGAAGATGTATTTGCTGCTATACTTCCTGAAAGAAAGGCTGATGTAGCCCCAGTAACACCTATTCCTGCTACTATTATAGCGTTTCTGTTAGTTGCATTATAGGCATCATTATTAACATAAGTTGCTGCCGCCGAAGAACTAGCTTGGGAATTTGGTGATCCATCTGTTAATATAATTAATTTTTTATTTACTGTTCTAGACCCCGCACTACCTGTAATACTAGCATAACCCCCATATATACCATCGGTTAAATTTGTATTTCCACCAGTTTGAGCAATATTATCAAAACTTTGAGATATTGTAGAAAAGTCTGCACTAGGGCCTGCTATATCTCTATAACTAGTTCCAAACCCTGATATTCCAAATTTGAATCCGGTAGATCCATTAGATAAGTAAGCTGATAGTTTTTCAACTGTTGCTATACAAGCATCTTTCATTTGTTGAAATTCAACACCATTTATGCTTCCAGATTCATCTAGTACAAATTCTATATCATAAGTACTACTAGAACATTGACTACTATCTATTGGAGTATTACTTGGGGTTGGTGTTATAGTTTGAGTTCTAGTATGAGTTGGTGTAATTGAAGGTGTTATTGATGGAGTTCGTGAAGCCGTTACAGTTACTGTTGGCGTTTCAGATATAGATTTAGTACGAGTTGCTGTTGGTGATATTGATATAGAAGGTGTTGTTGATGCGGTTGCAGTATTACTAGGTGTAATTGATGGTGTTGGTGTTGATGTTGATGTAACAGATATTGTTGGTGTTATAGATGGTGTTACAGTTGCACTTGTTACAGTACGTGTTCTAGTACGTGTTGGTGTAGGTGTTTCTGAGGGTGTTATAGATGGTGTTGCCGTTGCACTTGTTACAGTACGTGTTGGTGTTACACTTGCTGTAACAGTATTACTAGGAGTAACAGAAGGAGTTGGTGTAGCACTTGTTACAGTTCTAGTTGGTGTTGGAGATGCAGTTGCTGTATTACTAGGTGTTTTTGTATTTGAAGGTGTAATACTAGCAGTTGGTGTATTACTAGGTGTAATTGATGGTGTTGCTGTAGCACTTGTTACAGTCATAGTTACAGTTGGTGTAGGTGTACTTGAAATACTGATTGTAGGTGTTGTTGTAGGTGTAATACTAGGTGTTGCAGTAAAAGTAGGTGTAATGGTAGGTGTAACAGTTTGTGTAATACTAGGTGTTATAGATATAGTTTGTGTAACACTAGGTGTTACAGTAGCTGTTTTAGTATAAGTTGGTGTAATTGAAGGAGTAACACTTGCTGTTTTTGTATTAGAAGGAGTAACACTTGATGAAGGAGTTACTGATATACTAATTGTAGGTGTTACAGTTGGTGTTATTGAAATTGTTGGTGTAACACTAGGTGTTACAGAATTTGTTGGTGTTTCCGATATAGATTTAGTTCTAGAGGGAGTACTTGAAATACTAATTGTAGCAGTTACTGTTGGTGTTATAGAAATTGTTGGTGATACAGAAATTGACTTAGTAACACTTGGTGTTGCCGTATTAGAAGGTGTTACAGTAGGTGTTGCTGAAATTGATATTGAAGGTGTAATACTAATTGTAGCAGTATTTGTTGGAGTATTAGAGGGGGTTGCTGTTAATGATATTGTTGGGGTAATACTAGGTGTAGCAGTATTACTTGGTGTTAAAGATGGTGTTCTTGTAGATGATGGTGTTGTAGATACACAAGTACCCACAGCATTAGCTATAACATCTGTCCCATCTCCATTATTAATAGTTACATAATTAGTATTCCCAGCCCCTGTAAGTACAGAGATATATAAAGTATTATTTGACGTAGATAATAAATTTTGAATTTCACTCCAAGTCCATTTAGTTCCTATACTATTTTTATATAATAACTCTCCTATTTCTATAGGTTGATCAGCATCAAATATTGATACAGTTACAGCATCTCCAGTACCATAACAAGCTCCATAAGGGGTTGTTGATAAATAATAATTTGAACCATCTAAGGGGTTTGTAGTTGAAGGAGTAACTGTTGGTGTTATTGAAGGTGTTTTAGAAGTAGTAACACTAGGAGTATTACTAATTGAAATTGATGGTGTAACTGTATTTGTTGGAGTAATACTTGGTGTTATTGATATTGTAGGTGTTGGTGTATTACTACGAGTTACTGTTGTTGTTGGTGTAATAGAAATTGTTGGTGTAATACTTGGTGTTGTAGTAGCTGATAGAGTTGAAGTTGGTGTAATACTAGGTGTTACAGTTGCTGTAATTGATATTGTTGGTGTTACAGATGCAGATTTTGTATTAGAAGGGGTAATTGATGGTGTTATTGTAGGTGTTGCACTTGTTACAGTTCTTGTTGGAGTAACACTTAAAGATATTGTTGCAGTAGGTGAGGCTGTAACTGTAGATGTAGGTGTTTTTGTAGGGGTTATTCCAGGTGTACCTACAGGAGTTGTTGAAGGTGTAGTTGTTGGAGTCTTAAAAGGACTAAATTTTGCTACTACATTTTTATTATTTACCCAATCTGTATTACTTATACTTTTATTAATAATTACTTCTCCTAAAACTCCAGGTTGTAATAACACATCAGAATTAGAATCAAAAAAACCAACAAATTCTCCCTTTCCTAAAGTATTAGCTTGAACTATTACATTTGCACTGCTAGTGTAATCAATGGCATAACAGTATAAAGGGGTTGATGAACCGGTTATACCATTTTCATCATGTTCTCCTAATGTATTGTAAGACCCTGTTACAGGTCCTATAATATTTAAGGATCCAGTTTCACCTATAATAGAAAATTCAATAGATCTAAATTGCTTATTAGCATAATAATCTAATGAAATATCACCTGATTTTGATTGTGAGGGATGAAATAATCCTTGTATTTCTTCTAATGCACTCCCCGGAAATGGATCATAGGGAGGGATTGAGGCAATATCATTAAGGACAATATCTGAACCTGAAACTTTGTATACCGACATTTGATGGACTCCTTTGTTTGTATATAAATATTAAAGAAGTTCATATTCGATTTCTATTGGTGAGAAACCCCAAGTTTCTTTATTTTCTGTTTTTTCTTGACTAGTTACTGCTCTATACATATCATTAGTTTTGCGATTAACTCCATCTAAAAATCCACCTCCACCTTTTCCATGATATATGTGAAATAAAGCTGGGGTGTATATGGCTTTTAAATCAAATCCATGTTTAATAGCTTTTTTCTGCACATTAGTGTCACTGTATAAAACATATATTAACTCTTCTTCAAAACCTTTTATTTCATTCCAAATATCTTTATGAGCTAATTGAAAATCACCACAACAATTTATAATGCTATAATCATCACCTTTTACAACAGTTTCCTCAAATTTTCTTTCTTCACTGTTTTCAATTAAATGATCTCTTAATTTTTCCCAATCTTCAAATTTTCTTTTACCCCCATGAAATTTTTCTATAGTTTCCCAGTCTGTATGACGGCGACTAATAGTATAAAATGTATTTTTATCTAATTCATTGATAGCTTTTTCTAAATCTTCTCTACGAGGGGCAATAACATCAATATTTGTTGATACTATATAATCTCCTGTAGCACGTCTAATTCCTAAATTTCTTCCTAAAGTTTCACAACATACTTGAGCTTGGGGATCTTCATTAGTTAATGTACTAGCTACATCAGGAGGGATTACTATATGTTTTAGGTTTCCTTTTTTGATTAATCTATCCTCAATATCATATAATAAACTATGTGTTTCAGAATTCCAATCTATATAAAATACTTCATCAAAAGTATCAATTAAAGAATTTAAACAATATGTGGCTCTATCAGCTAAATTTCCACCATAATTATCATTTCTGGATACTACTACTGCGCTTAATTTCATTTTATGTATTTTAAAATTTCATCGGAACAAATTCCTATTCTATTATCTAAATTATCATTATGTATTTCAGGTAATACTGCTATACTATTATTTACATTTTTACCTGGGTATGCCCATAGATAACCTTTGCTGGTTAAAGTAACATTATCTTTTTGATGCCAAAAATAATTCAAGTGAACTCCACCCCTATCTAATTCATTTAATTGAGACATCGCATCTAAATTTTTACAATGAATCCATAGTTTTTTTGCGTGGTTTTTCATTAATTCAAATGGGAAATCATATTGAGGTTTATCATGACCTAATTTAAATTTTCCATCAATATACCACACATCAATTTCTACTTGAAAACCCTTTAGTATAGCTTCCCATATGTAATTAGGTGAATTTTCTTGTGAAGGTTGTTTACCTTCTAAATTACCTCTATGTGATATTAATATCATTTATAATTTTCTAAAAAATAATTTAAATCCTCAGGTGTTCCTAGACCCCACATTCCATCTACATTAAAGGTTCTTATTTGTTTATTATCACCTATAGCTTCATTAAAAACAGGACAAACATAAAATTCACCATTTACACGAATATCTTTTTCGATCATTTGTTCAGCATACTTTACAAAATCAGCTCCATGTTTCCAATAATAATATCCTACTGTGGCAATATCAGAAATTGGTTTTTTTTCTGCTACTTCTGTTACTAAACCTTTATCATCTATTTTAGCAAAAGACCATTTTGGGTGTGTAGCTTTAAAGGATACAATACCTCCATCAGCATCAGTCTCATTCATTTTATATAAAAATTCATTTGAATCCCACTCAACAAATTGATCTGAGTTAGCAAAGAATAAAGGTGAATCAGAATTAATATAATCTTTAGCTAATAGTGCTGTACAAGCAGCACCTTCAGTCATACCCTCAGTTTCTACTATTTTGCATCCTGGGGTGATTAGGGATAATAAAGCGTCTAAATTATATTTTTCTCTATGTGATTTTTGTACTACATAAATAAAATTGGCTTTAATATTTAAATTTTCTACTACCACTTGAATCATTGGTTTTTTTCTAACTTCAATCAAAGGTTTTGGAAATGTATAGCCTGCTTTTTCAAATCTACTCCCTGCCCCAGCCATTGGGATTAAAACATTTAATGTTTCATCTCTCCAAGCGGGTGTACTTTGTTTATCTCCCATTTTAATTTCATTTAATTTTTTATATATACTTTTTGTTGTTACTTCTTTTGGATTTTTAACTCTTAGAATATACGACTTACTTCTTGAGGCCGCAAGTAAACCATAAGGTGAATCTTCTACTATTAAAGTTTCTTCAGGTAAACATTTCATTTTAGACATTGCTGTCCAATACATTTCAGGATGGGGTTTTGAATTTAATACATCTTCATTTGATATAATTAGGTCAAAATATTCTATTATACCTAACTTGGCTAATACAGTAACAACTGTTTTTCTAATTGAATTAGATGCAACAGCTAATTTATAACCATCTGAGGTAAGTTCCTGCATAAGTTTACTTAATGTTATACTAGGTTTTAACTCTTTTAACATTATTAGAGTATGTATTTGTTTAGCTTTCCAGATACCCTCATGCATAGAAGTAGGTAATCCTTTTTTCTTGCTAAGCATATCTAACTTTTGATATGTTTTTAACCCATCATATGTAGATAAATGTTCATTCCAAGAAATTGAATAATCTTTACCTAAAGCCTTATTAAGTGCATTATAATGAATATTCTTAGCTTCAACTAGTACCCCATCTAAGTCAAATATTATTAATTTTACCATTCGTATACTGTTTTGTCTTTATACCAATCTACTAAATTTACATCACGTTTTAACCAATTCACTTCAACATTTTCTTCTAAACATTCTTGTAAAAAGAAGCTAACTCCATTACCAATTAAATGTTCATAATTTAAATTAAAATTAACATCCTTGCTTACTAAATAATTCCATGTAATTAAGGCTTCAGGAGGGATAGACATCATTTCATCTACTTGAAAATCAAACATTGTTGAGAGGTTTTCTACATTCCCATAAATTACATTATCAGCAGGATAATCATGACTAGAATGTACGTACTCTAATTCATAATAACAATCTTTTCTTACTCCTTCTTTAGCTAAAGCCATAAAGGATAATTTTTTGCCTTTTAATTTAGGTAGTAATTTATCTAAGTTAGTAACAATAGTATCACTTCTTACCTTTAATACTTCAGATATATTTTTACCTTCTAAATACTGGATACCTATGAATGAAGATAATACTTGGTAGTTAACATTCATATAACCATTAAATGAAGGTAGGGAAGTTTCAATAACATCAATCCCTTTAGATTTTATATAATCTATATTATTTTTAGGTTCATTATACCATGTTGACCAAACTACATTTTCATAATTTTGATAATAATCTGAAAGTTCTTTGTAATAATTTGTGGGGCCTTGAATTACTATACCTTGCATTTAATATACATTTAAAAGTTTAGATATACCATCATATAATTCTGTTTGAGGAGCCCAATAATTTAAAATAAATGGATCAGGTTCGTTCATAGCATTATGTTGAGTCTTATCTGTTCTGTTTCCTGGGGTTATTCCACAACTTGCTAGTACATCTATTTTATTGGCTACTTCATTTATAGTAGTCCACTTAAAACTAGATATATGGAGATTTTTATCTCTTGGAATTTTTTTATAATTTTCAGATAATATTTCTAAACATTCACAGGCATCATCAGCATATAAAAATTGCCTTGATTCTTTACCATCAGTTCTCATAGTAATATGTTTATCATACTTAGCCATTTTAATAAAATCAGTAATTACATGAGATTTTTCTTCATCTTTTTCATAACCATAAACATTCCAAAATCTAACTAAAAGACCCCCTAATTGTTTAGTTATATCTTCACCTATTTTTTTCAACATACCATAAGATGAACCATTTATGTCAGCCATTTGAGATGAAGCAAATATAAAAGGTTTATTATATTTTTTTATTAAATCAAATGTATTAACCATAATTTTACAGTTATTTACTATAAAATCATAACTTTGTTGATATTTTTCTAAATACTTAGCTCCACCTACATCATATGCTAAAAAATGAACAATATCACAATATTGTAAGTATTCTTCTAATAAGGGATTTTCTTCAATTCTTAAATCTTGCTCAGATTCATTGAGGATATCAAATTCTATAACTGTATGTCCCCCTCTGGTTAGATATCTTGATAAATGAGATCCTATTTGGCCTTCAGATCCTAAAATTAAATGCCTCATATTAATATTGTTTTTTCCCAACTTGCAACAGCTTTTTTAAGATATTCATCCATTTTAGCTTCAAATTCTTTTCTTTGATCAGGAACGTCTTTATTCATTACAAGATAATTCTTATAATAATCTTTAAATCCTCCTTCAAGCAAGGGTCCTGTACAGTATTCAAACACAGTTTGGCCTCTTAAAACATATTGTTGAAAATCAATCCCTGTTTTTTTAGCATGTTCAGTTAATATTAAAGAATACCAATCCCAAGGACCATAACCCTCCCACTCATCTAAAAAAGGACATAAATTTTCATACATAGATTTACTATATAAATCAAACCAACCAGCCCATTTACTTCTTTGAGTAGGTTCTGGGGAAACTGATACTTCTCCATTAAGATAGTCTTCTTGATTTTTCATATCAACTCTAAGATCAAAAATATCCCCTTTATTCCAATCATCATAAGGAACATTTAAGTAAGTAGCATTAGTAATTTCATCCCAAGTATTATCCCACATTTTATAAATTTCAGGAGTTAATACAAAATATTCATTAGTAATTTGCTTTGATACTGCTATCATAAGTGATAATAAATGTTCACTAAAGTAAGTATCAGGACATACACTGATATAAAAATCAATATCGGGTTTAATTGCTTCTCTTTGATGTTGTAAATGACCTCTTAGTAAAGGTCCCTCATATATGTTTCCTTCTACTTCATAATCTTCATTTAATAACTTTAATATTTGGTTGTACTTATCAATGAAAAATTGTTTTGGAAGTTTTGATTTATTCCAATTAAATATTTTTTTAGACAAGTTTAACTCTATACTAAATATAATTTCATCTTCATCTAAATTTAGATAATATTTAGATTTTTTAAATTGAGTAAATGAAAGTAGAGCATAATCTACTTCCCATGGCATCATGTGGTATGTAATTTTATATTTCATCTAATACTTTATTTATTCCTTGTTTTAATCCTATTAAATCTAATTTATAATCTTTAAAATGCCCTGTATAAGGTATACCTAAGTCAGTTTTATTAACTTTAATTTCACATCTATGTTTATCTAAGGTGTTAATATAATCAGCAATTTCTCTTAAAGTATAATTTTCTTTATAACAACAATCTATTGTTTTAACATCTGGGTTTAATATAATAAACTTTATTATGGTAACCAAATCATCCATGTAAATAAAATCAAAAAACTTATTTTGATGGATAACCATTGGTTGTTTATTCTTATATTGAGTTAAACATGTTTTAATAAATCGAGTATCTAATTCATTTTTATCAAATACCCCAAATATTCTAATATTATTTAATTTAGAATGGGAGCTAATTGTATCAGCAATAATTAATTTACTTAAACCATAAGGGTCTGAAGGCCAATTTAATTCAGCTCCAGAACCAAGACTAATTAGTTGTCCAAACTTATGGGCATTAGCCATTAAATTATAGAACATTTTTATATTATTAGCTAATACATCATTTTCATCTTCTTTTAATCTACTCCCCCCACAAATTGCTGTGTGTATTATAACATCAAAATAACCATATTTAGATATAAATTTTGTAGTTTCTTCCCTATCTGTTAAATCAAAATCTTCTCTCCCTACACCTACATAAAAATTAGGGTAAGTAAAATCAAATAAAGAATCTAATCTAGATAATATACTACTTCCTATATACCCATTTTTACCAGTAACTAATATTTTCATTATTTGGTCTTACAAAAATCTGCGAATTCAACTAAAATTGTGTTTACACCATCTGTTCTATTTAATGCTTTAGTGTATGCTGGGATGATATCTTCAGGTTCTATTAATTCTATGACTTCTGTGTTTTGAGTCATATTTCTAAAGGCTTCAGAAAAATTACCTTTATGTTGACATTGTGGGTCAACAGGTACTTCACTTCCTACTGCTACTCTAATAATTACCTTAGGTGTTAAATCACCATTAGACATTGACTTAAATTTATCAAGATGATTAACTATTTGGTCTACCCCCATTAATAAAAAATTCCATCTAGGATAAGTTGAAATAGGAATCATTCCTTCAATTGCCATCCCATTAGCTAGCCCTGTTTGCAGATATTCAGCTACAGGTAATTCTAAACGTTTTTCTGAGGGGATGTGACTGAGTGAATCATATAAACCTGTCCCTTCATATTCAACTGCCTGTCCTATAAAAAACGTTTTAGGGTTTTCAGCTAATAAGCTCATGGCTTCTTTTAATTGTGAAAAATATTTCATATATATTAAAATTGAACCCTCATACCGGCACCAGCATGTGGATATTTGGTGTTATCGTATTGGTAATAAATTAGATTTTTTTGTCTTTGTATTCCACCTTTATATTCAGAATTTAAATAATATGGTGTTTCTCTTTTCCAAATATCTGGGGTTGGGGTGCACACTGATTTTTTGTTATCTTCTACTATAAAAGTAATAGGTAAATCATGATTTAATGAATACTTATAAGCTTCATGAAAATGTCCAGTTTCAGCACTCATATCACCTACCCAACACCATACTCTATCTTTTTTGTTTTGAAGTTTTATTGATAAAGCAATACCTGATGCTATTGAAGGTATTCCTCCTACTATAGAACTACAAATAAATTTATGCTCAGGTAAATTAGCTGTCATTGATTTACCTTCTCTAATGTTATTTTCCATAACATCTTGTGGAATACCTTTTAATAATCCCTGATAATGGTTTCTCCAAGTACAACATACCCAATCATTTACAATATCAATATCTTTAAACACCTCCATCATAATATCTTCATTACCATTATATAAATGGATAGGAGCTGCTATTTCCCCATTATTAAAGGCATTACCAATTTTGGTTTCAAAATTTATGAGTTCTGTTTTAGTTACCATACAAAGAATTTGCTATAATGTTCTACTATTGTTGGAAGTTCTTCATCAAAGTTTACTTCAGGATTCCAACCTAATTTTCTTAATTTAGTATCATCTAAAGAATATCTTAAATCTACTCCTTCTCTTTTATAGTTAAAATCAACATAAAGACCTTGATCTTTCCAATTGTCTGGATATACTACTTGGGCTATTTTTGTAACTGTATCAATGTTAGATTGTTCAAAACCACCATTAATATTATAAATTTCATTTACAGTCCCCATACTTATATGTTCCCCCATAATAAAATCAATAGCTACTGCTGTATCATAAGCATGTAACCAGTTTCTTTTTGGTTTACCTTTTTCATGCAATGGTATTTTTTTACCAAATGAGAAATTTTTAATAGCTTTTGGGATTAATTTTTCTGGGTGTTGTCCTATACCATAATTGTTAGTAGGTCTAACTATAAAATAAGGTACTCCATAAGTTCTATTCCAAGCCATAATTAATTGATCGGCTGCTGCTTTTGTTGCAGAATATGGGTTACTTGGGTTTAAAATTGCTTTTTCATCTACTTTTCCTTTTTTCACATCACCATAAACCTCATCTGTAGAAAATTGGATTAAAGTTGGCATCTCATACTGGCGTTTTGATTTGATTAATTCAAGTAATCTATGAACTCCATTTACATTACTTTTTAAGAAAGTATCACTAGACATTATTGAATTATCTACATGGCTTTCAGCAGCACAATTTATTACATAATCACAATCATATAAATGATCTAAATCACAAATATCTTTATTTTCAAATACAAAATTTGGATATTCTTTAAACATCTCAATTGTATTTTTATCTGCGGCATAAGTTAATTTATCTATACCTCTTACCATCCATCCTTTTTTAAGGAAATATTCAGTTACATAAGAACCTATAAAACCTGCACAACCCGTTACGTATATTACCATATCTTTATTATTTTATTTATTAAAAAAATCTTTTATTAACCCACAAACATAATCTACATCTTCAGTAGTCATCCCATGATGAGCTCCTAATAAAAACCCATTTTTCATTACTAAATCCGCATTTGTAAATTCTTGTAAATATTCTCTATAAGCTGGGTGTCTAGTAACATTACCAGCAAATGTAACTCTGGTTTGAACATTATTTTCTTCTAAAAAATGTAATAATTCAAAACGTTTTTCTGATTGTAAAGGTAAAGCTAACCAATTAGGTTCAATACTATCATCTGGGAGTATTAAATCTCCTACACCATCTAATAACTCTAAATATCTTTCAATATTTTTTCTTCTAATATCTTTATAAGTTTGGAATTTTTCTAATTGAACTAAACCAAAAGCAGCATTAGCTTCAGCACACTTCATATTATACCCTAGAACTCCATATAAGAATTTATAATCATAAGGAATACCGTCTACTTCGTGAGCAAAACGATCATCCATATCTTCACTATTATCTCCTATACGACCCCAATCTCTATATTGTAATGCTTTTTTAACATGTTTTTCATCATTAAACATTACCATTCCACCCATTCCCCCAGCAGTAATAACATGAGAAGCATAAAAACTGGTGGTTGAAACGTCAGTATTTTCAGTATATGTAATGGTATCAGCTGAATCTTCTATAACAAATATATCACTTCTACCTATTGAATTTAATGATGTTTTTAATTTATCCCAATCTGGTTTGTTACCAATTAAATTAGGAACCATAATAGCTTTTACATCATCTGTAATAGCATTAATAATATCTTCAACTGTAGGTACATAAGAAGTTAAATTAGAATCAATAAAAACTGGTTCAAAACCTAACTGGATTATTGGGGCTAATGTTGTTGAAAATGTTAAAGCAGGAGTAATAACTTTACTACCTTTTGGTAAATCTAAAGATGCTAAAGCTAATAAACAAGCGGATGATCCAGAATTAACAAATATACCATACTTTTTACCAAATTCTTTAGCAATTTTTTCTTCAAACTCTACAGTTCGAGGACCAAAACCCGCTAACCAACCATCTCTTAAAGAATCGATTACAGCTTGGATTTCTTCTTCTCCATAAGATTCAAACTTATGGGGTGCGTACCATACTTTTTTCATATTATATTATTAAATTTAAAAATTTCTTCAACTTTATTGAATATATTCTGTTCGTAATATACGAAATCTTTAGCGGTATTCCAATTTTCTTCAATGGCTTCTTTACAATTTTCATAAAGACCTTCATCTATATTATTGGCCGCCCATATTATATCATCTACACTGTTTACTTTTATTATTCCTTTAGGATTAAAATAGTCTCCTATATTACTACAACCCCAATATATAGGGATTGATTTAAGTAAAAATAAATCTAAAATCTTTTCAGTAAAATAGTTCCTATGGTGTGTATTTTCAATGGCAACCCCAAACATACCATCTGAAAATACTTCTACTTTGCCTTTTCGGGCATTATCTAAATTATGTCTATCACCGTAAGTATCAAAAAATTTAGTTGGCATTTGAATTTCATCCTTTCTAGCTAATAACTCATGTCTTAAACTATGACCATAAGTTTTATTTAAAGACCCACATAAATGAGTAATTTTAAATTCTTTCTGGTAGTTTTGGTTATATTGTTCAGGTAAAAACCAAGTATGACCAAAGGGTAATAACATTGAGTTTTCACAGTTATTTAATACCCTATCATCCCAAGTTAAAATTGCATGAAATTGAGATTGGTTTTTAATTGCCCAATCATGTAACCCAAAATATTCATTTGGTTCTTGTAAAACTAATATATTAATATCTGATAGTTCGTCAAATGATTGAGGAATATCATCTACAAATAATGAAAAGTTAATGTCTTTAAAGGGGGAAAATAATTTTTCAAAAACGTTAACATCAAAATGTTTTATTTTTAATTTCATAATTTTTCCATCCAATAATTGATCATTTCATCCATCATAGTTTCAAAAGTATACTTAGGTTCCCATCCTAACCCATTTAACAAAGTAGGATCACCTTTTAAATCTTCTAATTCTTCGGGTCTTAAATACTTTTCATCTACTCGAATATATTTTTCATAATCTAAATCTAATTTATTAAATGTGTATTCAACTAAATCTTTTACTGAGTGAGATACACCTGTTGCACAAACATAATCCCCTGGGGTATCTTGTTGTAACATTAACCACATTGCTTCTACATAATCTTTAGCATGACCCCAATCACGAGTAGCGTACATATTTCCTAATCTTAATTCATTGCGCAATCCTTTTTTTATTTCAACTGCTGTTTTTGCTACCTTATTTGTAACAAAATTTGTACCTCTTCTTGGGGATTCATGATTAAATAAAATACCATTTGAGATAAACATATCATAAGAATTCCTATAATTACGACAAATGTTATAACCATATACTTTAGCACACCCATAAGGTGAAACAGGATTCATTGGAGTTGTTTCTCTTTGAAACCCATCTATATCAATAGAATTACCAAACATTTCTGAAGAGCTTGCTTGGTAGATTTTAGCATTTGGTTTTGTTAATCTAACAGCTTCTAATAAATTTAGAACCCCAATACCTGTAGCTTGGGCTGTATAGATTGGTTGGTCAAATGATACTCTAACATGAGATTGAGCGGCTAAATTATATATCTCATCAGGTTGACATTTTTGAATTAAAGAAATTAATGATGCTAAATCCGTTAGATCAGCATAATGTAATTTACCTAATAACTTTTTATAAACTTTGTCTAATCTAGCTGTTTGGTTTTCAGCTACGGAGTTACGTTTAATAGCCCCCCATACTTCATATCCCTTTTCTAATAAAAATTCAGCTAAATAGGAACCATCTTGTCCGTTAATTCCTGTAATTAATGCAACTTTATTTTCTTGCTGTTTCATAATTTTCTATAAACCATTTTACTGTTTCTTTAATACCCTCTTCAAAAGGTGTAAATTCAAAATCAGGAAGATAAGATCTAAGTTTAGAATTATCACTTGGTTTTCTGAATTGTCCTTCTGGTTTACTAGTATCAAATATTACATTACCTTTAAAATTAAATTCTTGTACTAATAAATCTACCATATTTTTAATACTTATTTCTTCTGATGTACCAAATATAATAGGTTCTGATTCATTATAATTTTCAACAGCCCATTCTGATAGTCGAGCTATATCTTTGGAATATATGAACTCTCTTAACGGATTCCCAGTTCCCCACACATGAAAGTCAGTTTTATCGCGTTTTGCTTTATATAATTTATGAATTAGCATAGGCATTACATGACCATGTTCTAATGAAAAATTATCATTGGGTCCATATATGTTTGTTGGGATTACTGTGGTATAATTTATACCATATTGTTCTCTATAAGCTTTAATTTGGATATCTGCCATCCTTTTAGCATAAGCGTAAGGATAATTAGAGCTATGTGGTTCTCCTGAGTGAATTTGTGCTTCAGTTAATGGATATTCTACATTATCTGGGAATACACAAGTTGATAAAAAACATACTAAATTTTTAACACCATTTTTTCGAGCAGCTTCAATAACATTAGTATTAATCATTAAATTATCATAAAAATATTCACCTTTGTAATTCATGTTACCTCCTACACCCCCAACTTTACCAGCACAGTGTATAATATGAGATGGTTGGTGATATTCAATTGCTTTGTTAGTTTCTTGTGGGTTTATTAGATCATATTCTCTACCTAACTTTACATCCGCTTTGATTGCAGATCCCACTAATCCTTTTCCTCCTGTAACTAGTAACTTCATAGTGTGTCGTAATATTTATTTTGTTTTTCTTGTCGTTTAATATCTTTTGGATGATATAATGCAAATTCTTCTTCCTGAGGTAGAGTAGCGTAAGTCCTAAATCCTTCTAATCTTTCATGAACTTTATTAATCCATTTTATATCTGGTTTATTTTTCCAGATACGCCATTGGTAATCAGGCCAGTTTACTCTATCTTCTTCGTCAACATTCCATCTCCATTTAGTTATATGCTCTTGAGTTAGTCCTGTTACTGTATTTACTCTAGGGACTAAATACACCTCATTATCTGGGTTGCTTTCTAATATAGTTGATAGATTTTCAATTAAAGTTTGGTTTGGGAATTCATCTGCATCGATTTGAAAAATATAATCCCCACTACAAAGAGATGTAAGCTGATTTTTCCAATCAGCAAAATGATTTTTAAACGACTTAGGGTAAGCCTTAATCCAATCCTCCTTCTGTAGATCTACTAAATAGTTCCAAACTTGTGCTGTACCAGCTTTCTTATCAAAGAGGACTACTATCTCGTCTTCTTCTCTAATACATCCCATAAGAGTAGATATTAATTTTTGAATCTCCTCATATTCATTGCATACTGTAATGGCATAACTTATTTTCATACTTTTATTTAAAAAAACCTATATAATCTAATGCTTCTATAAAATCTCCAGTGCCATATTTTTGTAATGTAGACATATCTGTTTTGAATTTATAAGATTCTTCACTGCCTGGGATTTTGAATTGTTCTCTTTCTTCATCAGATACTTCTTTTACTCTAACAGAAGCCCATTCCCATTTATCAGATGTTTTTCCCATAGGAAATACAGTACCCTTTTCAGGTAAATTGATAGTCATAGGATACCAAACTCTATTTTTTTCATCAGTATACTTTATATCTTTAAAAAGTTCAGGTAAGGTTTCTTCATATGTGTCAAAATCAAACTCACCTTTTATCATTAAATCTGTAGTATGAAAACCACACCCAAAACAGGTATAACGATTATATTTTTCATTTATGGGGGTTACATAACATGCATCTGATCCACACTTAGGACAGATTTCAAGTTTATCTAAATCTTTGTTCATTTTTTTGGTTTTGTTGGTTTTGATATTTTTTGAATTTTTGGTATTTTAATTTCAACTTGCTTTGGTGCATTTTTATCAATGATGTTTTCAATAACATCTACCATTTTATCAAATGAGAAATTTTCTTTACAATGTTTCTTTAATTTGCGATTTCTAGTGACATACGTTTTATAATTTTTAAAATAATCTTTAAATAATTTAATAGCGTAATCTATATCAAATTGAAACCATTGTGAATCGGGCATTAACATATCTTTAACCTGTGCAGAAGCATGTATTGGTTTTGTTTCTCCTGGGACTAGACTTGTATAGTCGGGGTGTAAAAAATCTAAATGACCACTCCAATTAGAAGCTATAATTGGTTTTCTGCTTTGACTAAATTCAAGTAAAGGTCTACCAAATCCTTCTCCTTTAGCTAAATTAACTAATGTTTTTACTTTAGGATGGTTATAAAGAATATTCATTTCTTCATCAGTTAAATCTCCATGAATTAAGTAAATATTTGGTAAATTTTTACCACCCACCATTCGTTTAATTGCATCAATTCTTTTTAAAATTTCATCTTTATTCATTATACTACTAGGTCCTAAAGCAGTTTTTAAAATAAGAGCAGGTTTTTTACCTGTCTTGTTTTTAAATGATTCTAAAAAGGTTTTAATAGTTAATCCAAGGTTTTTCCTATCTTCTCCTAAATGTCCTTGCAACCAATGTCCTACAAATAAAAACCCAAAATCTTCTTTGATACTATCTAATGAAGTTTTAATATCACTTTTACTAAATTTATCTATAGTAAAATACTTTTCTACATCAACTCCTTCAAATAAAACATCAACTGGTTTTTCTAACTTAATAATCTGTTGAGTATTACCTTGTTGATCTTTCTTTTCATAATTAGTTGTCTCAAATACTTTTTTAGAATGTTGTGATGAAACTAAATTTAAATCCATTCTATTTAAACCTTCAAGCCATTGTGGGGCACAGAAAGATGTTTCAATTCCCGCAGTTATACCAATATTATACTTTCCTACTTTTTGAAATTCATTTGGAACTGTAATTTGGATCCAAACATCGGGTTGTCTAGTAAGTTGATTATTTGGTAAAAATCTATCTTTAATTGATTTATGTTTTGGGTTATCTTCCTTTAAAAACCCAAATGGGGTATTACCCCATCTCTGAGACATAACTTGTACATCATATTTGTTGTTTTTAATTAAAGCAAGTAAAACATCTCTTGACCTTGCTCCGTAACCTGAAAAAGTATCTGCTGGGCAGCTTACTACTATATATGGTTTTCTCATAACTTAATAAGTAATTTTATGTTTAATTGTATTTAATGGATAATCTTCTACTAAATCTAATGTGTATTTAGGTGAAGGTGTAAAGTTAGTAATAGTTGACTCAATAGCATCATCTACATTTTTACACATCCATTTTGAACTCATCATAGCTTCATCCGAAGTAGCCCATTTTCTACCTTCTTTACCTCTTGAAGTTCTTTCTTTTGGGGATAATTTATATGATTCTTCTATTGTTTTGGCAATAGTTCTAAAATCTACAATATCATCCCAAATATAAGGTGTTTTTGGGGATCCAACTAAAGTTATAGCATCTGGAAACATTGGTAAAGCCCATTCTCCATGTTCTTTATATGTTCCAAAATGGTTACTTGGAATTTTTTCATCTGGAGTATACCATTTACCTTTTTTATCTAGAAATTTCATTTGATCTTGCATACCACCTGTAACAGTAGCTGCTATCATAGTTTCAGCCATCATAGATTCAGTTAATGATAACCCCCACCCTTCATTTCCTGATGGTAGAACAGTTAAATCTGCAATGTTATATAACCAATTCATTTGTTCTGTTGAAATTTGACCTCCAGGAGTGAAATATACATTTGAATCATTACCACCAAATAATTCTCTAACTGCTAATAAATCCGTTCCATTATTATCAATAGGACTAGTATGTAATAATAAGGCTACTTTATCTGCTTTATCCTTAGGTAAAGTTTCTTTAAACAATTGGAAAGCCGCTATTAAATCTGATGGGTGTTTTCTTCTAATATTCCTTGAATTGAAAAATACAACATATTCAAATTCTTTACCGTTAAAAACATTTCTTTTATAATCTAAGAATTGTGGGTATTTTTGATAATCTGTATTTATTGGGAAGAAAGAATTTGGATTAATACCATGAGGAACATATTTAAGTAATTTTCCTTCTGCCTTTTCACCTAAAACTAATTTATTAATATTAGTTGTTTGTTTTGAAATACCTAATAAAGTATCACAAGATTCATAATAAGGCTTATTATATAAAGGAGCAGGGTAATCATCCCAAATATTTAAATAAATAAGGGGAATTTGTTGTCTTAATTCATGTTCAATTTGGAATAACCATTCATAATATCTAGGATCCGTAAAAAATAAAATAGCATCTGGTTTTTCTACCTGAAGCATATATCTAATTAATTCTGGAGTTCCATACCCATTTTGGGGATATAAAATAATAGAAGAATCTTCTAAACCCGCATGTTTATTAGTATCACCACTTAAGTCCATCCTTTTACCTACTTCAGGGTGATTAATAGCAGCTCCTATATTTACCCAATTATATCTATGAGCAGTCCCTACTATAATTTCTCGTGCCATTGTAGCAACCCCTGAATGCATTCTTATGTCATCACATAAAAATAAAATTTTCTTCCTATCTTTTTGAGGAATGTAACCTTCTTTCATAAAACTATTATTTTTATTTATTCTAAATTTAAATTAATTTGATTATGTATTTGTTTTTTGAAATCTTCATCTGTTAAGTACAAATACAATGCTCTGTCTGTTAATTTTTGTAAGGAAAATTTAGTCCTTACACATTCAATTTTAAAATCTTCAAATAAGTGTCTATGTACTTTGACACTTGTTAGTTGTAACTCTTTTTTTGCCATAATATTATGTTTTGATATAAATATATATGGATTCAAAAAACTTAATTAAATGTAAAAAACTTAGGTTGTACTTCCAAATTTTTATTGCATAAATCTGGTTTGTCGTTATAAGGACACCAACCACATAAGGGAGTTACATTCTTTTTATGTTCTTTATCTAAAGGAATACCTTCTTGTGTAAAACATTCATTTATAAATTCTTGAAAATCCCTAACAGCACCTCTGATTAAATTTTTCCCTGCTGTTTTATTTGTAAAAGTTGAGTTTACAGGGCTCCATTCTTGTATTCGTTTTTGTGGATAATCTGAGTTTTCGTATATTTTTCTTTTGACAATAAAAAAGGAAACATCTATATTTTCCATAGGAACTTTATACTGTTCTGAATAATATTTTTTATATAATAAAATTTGTTGAGCTTTTGTTTTATCTTTTTTTGCTTTATCACCCCAACCTCTAGTACTAGTTTTAATATCAATTATAGTATAATGGTCATTTTTTTTATCATACATCACTACATCAATAAATCCTGAGAATTTGATGGTAGGATAATCAGGGTGTGGGTAGCTTACTAATGGTAATTCAATTCCCTTTAGTTCAAAATTTCTTGATTTAAAATATAATCTCCTTTTTTTAAGGAAAAAATCTAAAATGGCTTCACCATCATTATAGAATTCATGTAGTTCCCCAGCATCAGAAAAATGTGCATTTTTATTTTTCTTTACATATTTTTTATACTGGTCTCTTAATGTATCTTTAAAGAACTTAATATTATCAAATTTATCAGCTTTTGTAGCTGATTCTTCGAACATTGTTGTTAAGTAATTTTGTATAGTTTCATGTATAGCATTACCAAATACAAGATACATATTAGGTTTAAATTTCTTTAAACCTTTCCCATAATTTAAATACCATTGATGTGGGCAATTTTTCCACTGTTGGTATTGAGAAAATGAAACTACTTTATCTTTTCTATAATTGATTTCCATTTATTTTTTCCATTTATTACGGCCTACTAATAAACCAATAATACCATAATTGGCAATATCAATAAATGTATCTTGTATGCCTTCACCTTCAACAAATGATTTACCATTAATTAATAAATTTTTTAAACGTGATATTTTGTCAGTTAACCTAATACATAACCCAGTTAGTGAAAATTGTTTATCATCGCTGTTATTAATTATATCTCCACCTAATGCAATGTTATTTAACCCATAATCCATATGTTTACGAGCAAACATTTCGTACATTTCTTTTTGGATTTGTTTAAATTCTTTAGATAATTCTGGGTATTCTTTTTCAAATACTTTTATAGCTAATTTTGTTGAATTTCCTGATTTAGCCGCCATGATTTCTCTATCACTCATATCTTCTATTTTATTTTCTAGTTTATCCATATAGGATTTTATTGAATCACTCATTTAACAATTCCTTAGTGTTAAAGTATTTATCTAAAGCTGATAGTCTATCATCAGCATCTACTAACATAACAAGTGCTTCTTCAGCGTTTTTATAAAAATCTTCAGTTGAATGGTCTCCTATTCCAACGGCCTTATTACCTAATAATTCAAGTGATAATAATGCTTTAGCTTTATCTGCTTCAGCAGAGGTTTTTAACATAGTGTATAACTCTTTGTTCATTTTTTTACTTTTTTAATAATAGTTTAATTTCTTTATCTAATAAACCAATACTTTGAAATATATTGGTAATTTCTTGTTTAGTTAAAGTAGGATAAATATCGATAACTTCACGTGTGCTTACTTTAAAATATTGAGACAGTTTTTCTATAGATTTTGCATTATATGTTTTTTTCTTTGCTTTTATATACCTAAAAAATGTTTTTTTAGTTGGTAAGGTATTGCAATAAAATTCATATAGCTTTTTATTAGGCAAATACTGATATTTTGATATTAAGTTAACTAGATCAATATAATCTTCTCTCATACTTATAAAGCGATTAATCATAAAAGGGTTAAATGATGTTTTATCCTCCTCAGAAAAACTACTCCAGGGTTTTTTGTGATAAGTTATTTGTTCTAGCCAACCAAATATATTCATTATTTTTCTTTTTGTAAGTCTCTTAATTCTTTAGGAATAAATTTTTCATTTATATGTCCACATTTATCACAAGCAAATACTGGGATAGGAACAATAGCGTCCTCAGGAGTACCTGTAACAAATTTTGATGCTGTTCTTAACATAAGTGATTGTCTAAATGTGTGGTTTCCACAATGTTCACAAACTACTTCGGTGGTTTTGTCTAAAGACAAATTTAATTGAGGTTGTTGCATTTTATTTTGATTTTAATAGATTAGCGATACACCCCATAAAACATATTTCCTTATCTGGAGCCATTACAGATTGGTATTGTGAATCAGCAATAATTACTATTCCACTTATTGGGTTAGGGAGTTTATCAGTTTCTTCGTATAAGGCTCTATATAATTCATTATAATCTCTAATATTAGAATCAGCTACAAGTTGTCGTATTGTGTTAAAAGCTTTTGGTTGATTGGTTACAACTTGAAATACAACTTCATCAGATATTTGTTTTTGATTTATTAACTTTTTATTAAGTTCTAATTTACCATTTTTTATACATGATTGAATTAAATTTAATGTTTTTCTTGTATCAGGGTAAGTTTGATTAATAATGGAAATTAATGTTTCTTTATCAAAACTAGTGTTTTCTTCTTTAAGAATATAAACACATCTTTTAGCAACCTCTGCTTTTGAAGGTGGAAATACTTCATAAACCACCGTTCGAGATTGTATAGGATCAATAATACGTTCTACATAATTACAAGTAAAAATAAATCGCGTTACTTTAGAAAACGATTCAATAACATTACGTAAAGCTGCTTGTGCGTTTATGGTTAGAAAATCGGCTTCATCCATTATAACCACCTTTAAATTGCGGAATGTTGCGGCAGAAGCAAATGATTTTACCTTATCTCTAATAGTTTCTATACCGTTTTCATCTGAACAATTAATGTAAATGTGATCACAGTCTAAGTTTTCAACTATTAGTTTAGCAGCTGTTGTTTTTCCAGTTCCTGCAGGACCATATAACAAAATATGAGGAATGTCTTGATTATTAATCCAATCATCTAAATCAGATTTAAAATCATCATTTCCTATATAATGTTGGGGTTCTATAGGTCGGTACTTCTCTGTTAGTAAAGTGTGTGTTTTTATCATATGGGTGAATATACGAAAGGCCTCCTGGGAGGCCTAACGATTTTACATAAGTCCCGCCATCGGGTTTATTTCTTCTTCTTTATCATCTTTTGTTTTGTAAACAACAGATTCTGTTGTAAGAATAGTACCAGCAATAGAAGCAGCATTTTCTAATGCAATTCTAGTTACCTTTTTAGGATCAATAATACCTGCTTCTTTGAAATTAATTGTTTCAAGAGTTTTGTAATCTAATCCTGCCCATAAATCATTACCTGAATCTATTAGTTTAGATGAGGCATATCGAACGTCATTAATGTCATGTCCAGCGTTGGTTAGAATTTTAACAAATGGTTCTAATATAGCTTTAGATACAATTCTTCGACCTATTGCTTTATCATCATCACCTTTATTATCAATTTCACCTGCAGCGTAAAGTAATGCTGTTCCACCACCAATTACAATACCTTCATCTAGAGCTGCTTTTGTAGCAAATAAAGCATCTTCTACTCTATCTTTTTTCTCTTTAATTTCAAGTTCTGAATTACCTCCTACATTAATAATGGCTACACCACCTACTAATTTACCTAAGCGTTCTTGTAGTTTTTCTTTTTCAAATGGGGAACCAGAGCTTTCTAATTGATGTTTAATTTCTTCAATTCTACTAGCAATATCAGCTTGTTCTCCACTTCCATCAACTATTGTAGTAGTATCTTTACCAATAGTTACTTTTCTAGCACTACCTAAAAACTCATTAAACATTACAGGAGTCATTTTATCTAACTTATGACCCTTATCTTTAGATATTACCTTTCCATTTGAAACAATAGCTAAATCTTCAAGTGCCATAGTTCTTCTATCTCCAAATTCTGGGGCTTTGACAGCACATACTTTGATTATTCCTCTCATTTTATTAACAATAAGAGTAGCTAAAGCTTCCCCATCAACATCTTCAGCTACAATAAGTAAAGGTCTATCTTCACCACTAGCTTTGTTTAAAACATTAAGTAAGGATTGAGCTGTTGAAACTCTACCATTTACAATAAGAATATAAGGATTATCTAAAATAGTAGTCATTGTATTATTATCAGTAACAAAGTATGGAGATTTATAACCTCTTTCAAATTGCATACCTTCAACAACTTCTAAACTTGTTTCTCCAGTTTTTGACTCTTCTATAGTAACAATCCCTTCTCTACCTACTTTATCAATAGCATTTGAAATTAAATTACCAATTTCGGGGTCATTATTACCTGAGATGGTAGCAACTTCTTTAATTTGACTATCTTCTGTTATATCAACTGACATTTCTGAGAGTTTAGATTTGATAGTTTCAACTGCATCATCAATACCTTTTTTAATTTCAACAGGATTAGAACCATCTACAATTTTATTAATTCCTTCCTCTAGGATTGAATGTGCTAAAATAGTAGAAGTAGTTGTTCCATCACCTACCTCATTTGCTGATTTAATTGATACCTTTTTGGCTAATTCAGCTCCAATTGATTCTACAGGATCTTCTAAATTATCAAATGATTTTGCTACAGTTACACCATCTTTTGTTACTTTAAGATTGCCATAGTCTTCTTTAATTAATACTGTTCTACCAGCAGGTCCTAAAGTTGATCCTACACTTTTACTTAACTTACTAACTCCCGTAAGAAGTTTTGTTTTTAATTCTTTACCGAATGTTGTTTCAGTCATTACTTATCTTCTTTTAAAATTCCTAAAATATCTGTTGCTCTACAGATTAAATATTCTTCTGTTCCTAAGGTAACTTTTGATGCTCCCATTTTTGGGATAAAAACCTTATCCCCCACTTCAACATGAACTGGGTTACAATATTCCCCTTGTTGAAAATTGTACATAGGTCCAAGGTCTACTACCTCAGCTACTTCAGGTTTTTCATCTCCCATATCTGGAATGATGATGTTTCCTGCTAATTGTTCTTCGTATTCAATTACTTTAAGGACTGCATGCCCATTTACTGCTTTAATTGTCGCCATAGATTAATGCTTTTTTTAAATTTTCTAATTTATTACTATATTCATCTCTAAATTCCATTAAACCATAACTCTTATCTTGTAAAAGTTGTAGTTTAGCTGCTTTTTCACAAGCTGCTCCTAAAACCGAATAGTATCCTAATACTTTTTCTTTTTTAGTTTCTTCATTTACTTGTACTAGATTAAAACTATTTTCATCTACTACAATATGATAAGGGTCTAATAAGGGATCTTTAATGAATGTGGACTTTGTAGTACCTTTTGGTCTACCTTTTACAACTGATTTTGACATAAACTATTTATTTGTTATTAATTATTAATTTTAAAACTTGGTCTAGAGCGAGAACTTATATTATTGGATTGTTATTGTTTTTGCTTTTTTAGATTCCGCAATTGGAATAAATAGATGAAGCAAACCATCTTTCATTTCTGCTGTTAAACTCTCAAGTTCGAATTTAGCAGCTACTTTATAACCTAAGTTAAAAGATCGTTTAGCTAATCCTTTATAGATATAGCCACTGTAATCTTCTTCTTCGGTGGGTTTGTCGTAGATAATTTTTAAAAGATCTCCATCAATTTCTAATTGAATATCTTTTTTAGTTAGACCAGTACAGGCAACTTCAAAATGAAGCCCGTCATCGTCATAAAAAATATCTAAAGGGTGGGGTTGTTTGTTTTCAAAAACAACTTCTTGAAAAGATCCGTCTGCCTTGAATAGGTTACGGAATAATAAATCGAACGGTGTACGCTCATTGAATAATGTACTCATATCATTTAGTTTTGTGAGGCCGAAGCTCTCGATTATTAAAATAAAACATACTCGCTCTAGAGTCAAGGTTTTTATTTCCCATAAATATACAGGAAAATATTATTATTGCATTCTTACCATAAAGTATTCAACTTTACAACCTTCTGTTTCAAATTCTATTTTAGCTAATCCCTTAGTACTTACCTGAATTTTACCAATGCATCCTCTATTTGCAGTAAGTATTTCTCTGAATACTGTTGCAGAAAATGGTAATAATTCGCTACTTAGGGTATTTGTATCTTTAAGTAATTCTGTAAATTTAACTTTATTAGCATGTTGAGTTCTTTCTCCCAATATTAATTCTACAACATCTTCTCCTTGGGGAGTAGAAGTTGTATTTAAAGTAAATTGAGGTGTTTTTTCTAACGCATTATGAGCTTTGACAAAATTAGAAATAAATTCATCATTTAAATCCCATGAAAAATCATATTCAGTTTCATTTACTGATGGGACTTTTTCAATTATATCTAATTCACCTAAATGGTAATTTAGGTCAAATTTATTATCACTAATTTTAAGTTTTGTTGGTAAACCCGTTTCGTGAGTTATTAACTCTAACATTACATCTTCATCTGTAATAGCTAATAATCTAAGTAAAGATGATGTAAAACTTATAGGTAAATCACAATTACTAACCTCTAAATTAAAAGATATATTACCTACTGTATCTTTAGTATCTGTAGCAAAATCAATATTAACTTTACCATTTTTAACGTCCCATACAACGGATTCACATTTACCTCCTAAGTGGTATCTATTAATACAGTCTTGAATGTAGCTTTTTTTCATATGCGTGAATATACGAACCCTTTATTGGGTATCCTAGTTATTTATGAGAAAAATTTATTAACATATGGGTTAGTATTTAAGGACCATCCCAAGTCATCATAAAATCCTTCTAATTTATTTAATAAAATAGTATCAAATACTTTTTCTTTATCTGCGAATTTATCTAAAAAATCTTTAACTTTTGGAGGCATATCAAAATCTAGATAAGCTAAAGCATCTATGTGATAAGGGTTTTTCTTTAAATATATCCATTTAACTTTATCCCCTTGAACAATTGTACTATGATTTTTATCTAATTTCCAATATTTAATTAAATCATTATATCTTATGGTTGCTCTAACAGCAGCCGGAGCTCCTTTTCTAATAACAGTAAACATTTCTCCTCCTAATGGTTTTCTTTCTGTATACTTATTTAATGTTTTAACTCCTGTAGGATTACCTAAAGCAGCTATAGGCATATCGTTTAATATTTTCTTTTTAAACTTTAGTATTCTTTCATCAATTTCTTCTTTTTCAGTTCCCTTTAAAACATCTTCTAATGCCTTTTTAAAGAAATTACCAAATAGTTTAGGAAAATTAGACTTTTTATACTCTAAACCTTTAACATCAAGTGATTCTTTATCAATACCTTCCTGCTTAGTAATCCATTGAGCATAACGTCTAGGAGCTCTAAAATATGCTGAGCGGATAACACATTCTGTTTTCATATCTAACCTATGTTTAGGTAGATTAAAACATTCCTTGGCTAGACTATCATAATATTTTGTAATAATATCTTGATATGATAAAGCTATATCCTCTAATTTATTGTCTTTTTCTTGATCAGAAAGAGTATCAAAATTAGGGTTTAAATGTTTTAATAAGGGTTCTGCATTAAAATAATTACTATCAGTATCAACGTAACTACAATAATTAACATCTCCTTCATCGCAAATAAACCAAGGTGTGTTTTCTAAATGTTTCATTAGTATTCTTTATATGATTTTTCTTCTACTAAACCTGATGAAGTCATTAGGTTAATTAGTTTTTTAACTTCACATCTTTTATCATTGGTAATATACACAGAACGAGCTAGTTCTACAAATTCTTTGTCAAATCTCTTTTCACGTTCGCAATCTCTAATCCAATCTTCTATATCCCAGAGTTCACCATTAATTTTAGCTAATTCAAGATAATGATTTTGTAATTGACCATCATACTTTTCAAATAAGTCTTGAACTAGGGGGTTTAGAGTATAAAATTCTTTTTGAATATTTACTAACTTTTCTTCATCTTCAATTTTAAGTAATTTTAATTCTAAAATTGAAATTTTATCTAATAATTCTCCATTTGATATTTCTACTTTCATATAAATAGTGATTTTGCTATAAGATTTTTAAATTTAGTTGTTGACCAACCATGGTCTCTTTTTATATAATGTACTTTAATTCCTAAATCATCTCCAGTATAAGGTTTATTTTTATAATCATCTCCCAAAAATCTTACATCAGGATTAATTGATTTAATTAATTCTAATAACTCACTTTCTAAGTTATAAACTTCTACATAACTAACTTGTCTTAATGATTTTAAAATACTTTTCCTTTCATCAATAGAGAGAATAGGTTTACATTTTAAGGGTCTTTCAATAGTAGGATCTCCTTGTAATAAAACAATTACATTACTACAAACTTCATTCATTTTATTAAACATATGAATATATCCGGGGTGGATTACATCAAAGTTTCCTGCTATTATTCCTGTATTATATAATTTATATGCTTCCATATTAAAATGCAGCGTCTTCTCCTGGGACTTGAATTACTCCTGGGTCTAAATCACCTTTAGAATTATATAAGGGATCTGGGCTTTTGACTTCAAATTTATTATCCCCTATATTAAATCTTCCTCCTTGTCTTAACATTTTTCTAAAGAAATTTTCTTGTTTTTCATCCCAAGATTCACTTAGTTTAATTAGATCTTCTTTTTCAATGTCTCTCCCAACTAATTCTTTATTTACCCAAACATGGGTGTTTTTTCTTAATGATTGTGGTTTTAGTGCCATATTTTTATTTATTTATTTCTATTATAATCGTCTTCTATTCTTACTATATCATCTTCTCCAAAGTATGTTCCTGTTTGAACTTCTATAAATTGTACTACTTCATCTGTTTCATTCCAAGCTCTATGTTTTGATCCTAATGGGATTCTAACTGATTGTCCTGGGCCTCTAAATAATTTTTCATCATCTAAAATAATAGTTAAGTTACCTTTAACAACTGTCCAAGTTTCTTTTCTTTTATAGTGATATTGGTAAGATAATCTCTGTTCTGGGGCAACTGTAATACGTTTTACCTTACATTCAGGAGCATCTAATAATACTTCGTACATACCCCAAGGTCTACTTTCTATTTCATGTTTCATAATGTTATTTCACCTTTAATTACTTTATTCATATGTCTATTAGCACATAATGCTGATTCTTGAATGATTCTTTGCCCTGATAGTGTAATGGATTCACTTAATATAACATTACCGTACCTAAAAGAACCTAAAGCTGTAGCACCATATAAAGAATTAAGTAAAATCTTCATGGTATATTGCTGCATATAGAATGATGCACCCTTTTCTTCATCACCAGCTTTATATGCTTTTTTCATTTGATTTTTGTATAGTACACGCTCATCAAACCATTTATCTAGTATAGTAGATAATACTGATGGTTTGTCAGTTCTATATAAAACCCCATTAGCTGAAATAGCATAGTTATTTTTTTCTACCATTGAAATTAATTTACTAACACTAACTCTAGCTCTTTTTCTATCAGCATTTTCAACAATTAATTCTTCTTCGGGATTTCTATTTTTCAAATCATTTAACCCATATCTACAATTAAAAATTTCTTTACCTGCTACTACAACCCTTTCATCTTCAACTATAATACGTCCTACTAATGTTTCTTTACCAATATTTAAAGACATAATAATTGAGGGGTACAATGATGTTAAATCTTCATCAAACATATATTTAAAGATTCCTGCTTTGGGGCAAAATAAATAACCACCAGCATAATTCTTTTTAGTGATTGGGTTTCTATCACGTGAAGGAGGTATAATATTTTGAGATAATAAATAAGCTGAAATAGCACCATCATGAATTTTGGAAGAAGCATATACTTCATGATAACGAATTTTACCTTTATGTGCTAAGTTTTTAGTTAAAGCTAAGTATTGAAGTTTTTCATCTAATACTTTTAATATTTCAACATCACGAAAGTTATACTGAATAAAAGTTTGTATATCATCCTCAAATAATCTATCTAAATTACCCTCATATTCAATTTTATTTATCCCAGCATATTTTTCACCAATAGCATCTAATTTATAACTAGGTTCATCAGCCCAACTGAATTTTTTATGTAAACGCATATAATCCAAAGATTCAACTCCAGCAATATCAACATACATATCTTTTTTATACCAATATTCTCCTTTAGTTTTAGCATCATCTACTACCCTTATTGGGGATAAACGTTTTGCTTCTTCAGGACCTAATATAAAACACATTCTATAATATAAGTAAGGAATATCAAAATAATCACTATTCCACCCTGTTACTATATCAGGTTGAATTTCTTCCCAATGATTTAAAAATTGATCTAATAAATCTTCTTCATATCTAACAGGAATAATTTCTTTATTTCTTTGTTTATCGTAAGTTCTTTTTAATTGACCTTTCTCATCTAAGATTAATACCCCCCATTTATCTGCTTGTTTATCATACCAGGCAATAGAAGTAACTTTTTTAGGGGCAGATGATATATAATCTACTGTAAGAGAATCACCCATTTCTGTTTCAATATCAAAGAAAAGTTCTTTATGGGTTTTAGAAGGTTCATCATTAACACCATATTTTTCAATTAAAAACTTTTGGTGAGCAGAAATATCATGAAAATGGAGGCCGGGATCATTTCTGTTCCATTCTCTATCAGATTTACATAATAATTCTCCCTTTAAACCTTTATATTTGGCTTTTGATTCTGAACATTCTTTGTAAGGAGTGTTATACCATTCTTCTGTGTGGTAACCTTCATCACTCCAAAGATGAATTAAATGTTTATTGTTTCCCTTACCTTGGGCAAATATTGATTTGTACATAACGTGAATATAATAACCTTTTACACTAAATCCTACCTATTTTTAATAAGTTTTTGAATTATAGTCTTCATCATTTTTGGGTCTAGTTCTAAAATTCCCCCCATCAAATTTTTTTGGTGGTATTGGTGGTTCTTCTTCATGATAATGTTCCCCACTATTTCCATTTTGACCTATAATTTCCATCCTTTTTTCTGCTTCTTCCCAATCTTTCATTCTTTCAATATTATCAAGATTATCCATAAATTCTTTATTAGTTTTTAACTCTTCAGCGTCTTTAACTTCAAATTCTCTAGGATCTATCTCAAATACATCTTCTTCCCAATCAGTATGTTTAGCCTGTTCATCAAGATTATCTGATTCGTGTTCATATGTTTCATTTTCAATAAACTCATCCCAGGATTCAGTATCTTCTTCTTCTTTTTTAGGGAATGCTTTGTCAAAAGCAAAATTAGCTGCAATTACTAATGAAATAGCTAAGGGGTCAAAAACAAATATTATAACAAGTAATAACCAATTTATAATTTTATCCATAGGGGTGCCTGTAAGTCCTGATAGATACTGTAAAGGACCTAATTCACCTGCTACTTCTGTATCATTACTTAATTCAAGTACTTGAAATTGGAATTTTTGTAGACTGTCTGCTGCTATTTCTCTTTTAGATTGAACATTTTTTCTATTTTGTTCTTCAGTTTCGATACGTTTTGCGGCCAACCTAATTTCTGAAGTAGAGATGGTTGTTCTAACTCCCCCAGCCACCGAGGTGTCTCGTACTTGGATCGATTGAGACCTAGCATTGGAAAGAGTACTAATGTTAGCAGAAATTCTTTCAAGTTCTTTATCGTACCTTGTAACATCTTTATCATAAAAATCTATTTTCTGTTGTATAAAACCTTTTTGATTCTCTACTACTGATAGTTTTGAGTATGTTTCTTGATACGCAGCACTTAAGAATCCATAAATTCCCATACTAGTAATTAAAACTAGTACAACAGAAGCTGAAACTAAATAGTATTTTAACCATTTATTAATTTTATTCCAATATTGGTATAATAGAGAAGCAATTACTAATTTGGCTATCTCTAAGGATCCAGCCATTATAATTACCTCAAAAGAAGCACCTGCAAAGAGTTTGCTTAAGCCACTAACTGAATAGAAAGCGGCTGAAGCTGATACTGATAGAGCAGAAAATGCTATTATGGAAGGAAATATTCCTTTTTTAATATTTTTTAGAAAGTTCTTCATCTGTAAAAAATTGGTTTAAATTTGGTCTAAAATAGTCTAGGGCTTTCATGACTTTCCTATCACGTGTTCTATAGACAATATACCGTCCCTCATCAACCCTTTCAAAATGGCAGGCCTCACCTTGTTCCTCAGCTCTCTTGCGGACGGTGAGTATGGCTTCCCCCTCAGTTTTACAAGCTTTCGACATATTACTTGCTTGTACCTCTTGATATGCTGGCCATATCTTATCCTTAAGGCCATGTAACATAGTACCGTTCCCAAGGGAAACATAAGCAATGTCGCACAAAGCGTCCAAAACTTCCACAATGTCGCCCCTTTCGCAAGCTTCTTTATATTCTTCAAGTTCTTCGAGTACGAAGTCGTAAACAAACTGCCATTCTTTTTTTTCAGGGATTGTTGGTTCATAATTATTTGGTTTGTTAAAAGTAGAATTAAACTCTTCTACTTCATTTACAAAAGGAACATTTGATTTTCTTTTATTACTCATAACTGTTATTTTTCTAACTTTATTAATATATTATTACTTAAATAGTGGGGTAAATTATTAAATATAGGCATTTGCTCATTTATATAAATTTTATCATCTGGGTAAAATATAGTAGTTCCTTCGTTTCCTGGGGGACTATATACTAATTTTTTCTTGACAATATACGTACCCCCTGTTACTTTTCCAAGTAAGGCTTCGGGAAGAGGTGGAGGAGGAGAGGTTACTCTATAAGGAAGTAATTTATTTAATTTTTCTCTTCTACCATTACACCCACAATCTTCTTGACCCGCCATTTTAGCCACAGAATCTGCTAACTTATCTATTCCTGTAGCATGTGTAAATTTAGCAATAGTATCCCCTAGCCCTTTTGATTCTTCTTTTGGGTCAAAATCTTCCATAATTATTTATTATAATTTAAAAATGTCATTAGTTATATCCTTAAATTCTGATATATCGAGGGCTTTATCGCTTGCCCAAAATTTATTTGTTTTTTCCCTTTCTTCTTTATTTTTCAAATAATCTTGAATAGGTAAAGAATCTTTAGTTTCCCAAGGGTAAATAACCCACTCATCTCCTTCATGTACTTCAGACCATATACTAGGTTGAAAACAAGAAGTATGGGGTTTATAATGTAGTACCGCGGTATAAATACCAGGAGCTTTTTCTAATGTAACTCCTGAATCACATATATCATCTACTACTAAAGTATTAGGGCTTACAGCATTAACATAGGGTAAACCTAATTTATGTGATATTAATACAGCAGGAATTAAACCTCCTCTAGGAATACCATGAATTGAATCGATATTAGGTTGATCATGTCTAATTTTATCGCATATATTATTAACTAAAGTATCGATATCATTCCAGTATAAATATATTTTGTTATCTGCTTTTAATGCCATTTCTCTTATATGTTATGTCCTCCGTTATTAATTTTAAGACTATCAAAAAATTCTTTACGAGATAAATTATTATTTTCTCTAAATACACCTGATGCTTTGGTAGTAACCATTGCTGCACCTTGATGTTTAACACCTCTACAGCTTACACAATTATGTGTACCAACTATAGTAACAATTACACCTTTATTATTTTCAGTAATTTTATCTACAGCATTATGGATAGCTGATGTTAATTGTTCTTGAATAGCTCCTCTACGACCAAATAATTCTACAATTCTATTTAATTTGGATAAACCAATTACTTGACCACCTTCTCCTGCTATATAACCAATATGAACTACACCTCCAATTGTTTGATGGTGATGAGAACACATTGAAGTTAACGGTATATTACGTTCTATAATAATACCATCATAACCATCTGATGGGAATGAAGTAATTTCACTCATCGCATTATATCGCCCAGCCCATAGATCATTTACATAAGCTTTAGCTACACGTCTAGGAGTATCTGAAGAGTTTGGATCGTTTTCCCAATCACATTTTAATGCTGTTAAAAATTTACCATAAGCTACAGTTGCTTCTTCTATCATAGCTTGTTTTGATTCATCATTAAGAGGGAAACCAGGTGCTACACCATTAGCAAAACCCTCTTGTACTACTTCTAGGTCTTTATGTTGTTTTTTTCTACTCATTTATATAACTTTCTAATTTTTCTAATAATTCTAATACTTCATCTGGTTCCATAGTAATGGCACAACAAGTATTTACATTTTCCTTTATTTCTTCCAAAATACGAAGAGCTTCTTGCTTAGACACAACGTTCAGTATCAAAAGCCATAATATGTGATCTACCTGTATATCTCCATCCTCTATCTCGAACAAAATTCATTACAGGTCCATAACTTTCAAATAAAGATTCTCTATCATCTCCCGCAGGCATAGCCCAAACTTTTTCGTCTGGGATTTCTAAAACTTTAAGAAATTCTTCAACTTCTCCAACCATAGAAAGTTCCTTATCAAGGACAGGCTTAATATGGTAGTCAGAATGATAATCAATACTCTTTTTAATTGCTTCATTATTTAATCTAAATTTATTATGTCTATCAATCATTCTTTGATCAGTAATCGCTCCTTGAGGTGTTTCAACTCCCAGTACAGGAATAGAATTGGAAAACTTAGGGCTAATACTAAGCAAGTTAATAGGATAATCGGTGGGAAGAAAATGGCTTCCTTCAGTTTCAATAGTAATGAATATATCGTTTTCATGGGCAAAGTGGGTTAACTCGTTTACCAATGCAGGGTGCATTGTGGGTGATCCACCTGTTAACATCATCTCTTTAATATGAGGATGTTCTTTATAAAAATCGATAATGTTTTGAAAACTATATTTACCTTTTTCTGGGTGAATACTTGTATACCAGGAATCACACCACCCACCTTCTCCAAAATAGCATCTGTGAGTGCAACCTGATGTTCTAACAACAATAGTAGGGTAACCTTGACGGCTTCCTTCTGATTGTACTGCTGTATAAAGTTCTAGGATTGGGAGGACTTTAGTGTAGTCCTCAATACGTTTGAGTTGTTTATTCATATGTTAATTTTTTTAAGTGGTTTTACAGTCACTAATTTAAAATAAATATTATTAAGGAATATAAATTGCACTATTTTTTTCATGCTCTCTAAATTCTACTTTTACTACTTGTACTCTTCCTTCCGTTTCAGGGAAAATAAATTCATTTACTTTATTGTAAATGTATTCTGCAAATTTTTCTGCTCCAACTGCTGGGATGAATCTAACTTGGGCTACTCCTGCTTCATGCATTTGAGCAAATGCTTTAGCATATGGGTCATCTTCAGCTACAACTAAGGTATGATCAAACATAAAATCAAACCATTCTTTAGGAGACATTCCGTCTATTGTACCTTTAGCACGTTTCATTCCTCCAAAATCCCAAACCCAATTTCTTTCATCTAAATCTCCTTCAAACCAAATTTTAAATGAAACACCATAACCATGGAGGTATTTACAATGTGTTGTTTCAGCCTTGTGTTGTCTAAATACACAACTAAAACCATCAAATACTTTTGTTGATTGAAATTTACCCATTATAAAAATTTAAAATAGATTCCTTTGATTGTATTCCTACTAATCTGTTTTTAGCTTCTCCATTTTCAACTAATACTAAAGTAGGGATATTTCGAACTCCATATTCAATAGATAAATCTTGATTATTATCAACATCAATCTTATCATAATTAATTTGACCTGATAGTGATTCCATAATAGGTCCTAATGTTTTACAAGGTCCACACCATGCGGCACTAAAATATAATATTTTTTTCATCTTTTAACTTTAATTATTTTATTTGTTTTATTACATTGTTCAAAACTGTAACCTTTAGATACTTCTTTTAGAATTTGTCTGTACATAGGTGAATTCATTTCACAGCCTTCTTTTTTTCTACGCATACATTAAGTATAATATAACTATTCCAACTACAAAACTAATATACCATCGTTTATTAACTTTTTTAAGTTGTTCTTCACTAATATTGTATTTAATACTCCTGAGCTAGTTCCAGAGGTAATATCATCCTCCTTGTCACCAATTAGCCATGAGCTCTTCATATTGATATTGTGTTTATTTTTTGCCTTGATAAGCATTCCAGGTTGAGGTTTTCTACAAGTACAGTTAGATTCAGGACTATGGGGACAGTGAAAAGAATCTAAAATATCTATACCTTGTTTGTTAAACTGCTTTATCATCCAATTAGAAAGATTTTCGTAATCATTTTCCTTGAAATAACCTCTTTGAATTCCTGATTGATTAGTCACTATGATAATTTTATAACCTAGTTCTATAAAATGTGCACACGCTTCAAATACGCC
>ENA-ORDA01000328-ORDA01000328.1-marine-metagenome-genome-assembly--contig:-NODE-328-length-49945-cov-11.289986_pt1 | contig 49945 bp, 53 predicted proteins | sample MGYA00237778_ERZ508506 | MGnify/ENA primary metagenome ERZ508506 (study PRJEB26177, sample SAMN06267891) | marine metagenome | isolation source: Monterey Bay, California, USA | place: Pacific...
TTTCTTGTTTCCATTTATAAAAGTTTTATTCTTGAATTGACCTTGCAGTTAATTCTGTATTTATACGTGCAATAGTTTTTCTCAAATTTTTTATTTGCATAGGATTTTCAATAGGTGAAATGGCGTGAGTCATTTTAAGATCAGAAAGTTCTTTCTGAAATGAAAGTAATTTTTCACTTAACTCATCTATCGATAATTCTTTTACTTCTTTTTGTTTCATTTTTTAAATTTATGCTTGATAATCTCTTGCAATTATAAACTTTGTTTTAACAGGAAGCTTTTGGGCTGCCAATCTCAATGCTTCTTTAGCAACATCATGAGGAACACCAGAAACTTCAAACATTATTCTACCAGGTTTAACAACAGCTACAAAATATTCAGGAGCACCCTTACCTTTACCCATTCTTACCTCTAATGGTTTTTTAGTAATAGGCTTGTCTGGAAATATTTTAATCCACAACTGGCCTTCACGTTTCATATATCTTGTCGCAGCTACACGAGCAGCTTCGATTTGTCTTGACGTTAAAAAACTTGCATCGATAGACTTGATTCCAAACATACCATTTGAAAGTACATGCCCTCTTTGTGAAAGACCCTTCATACGGCCTTTCTGCATTTTTCTAAATTTTGTTCTTTTTGGTGATAACATTTACAATATATATTTAATTATCTTCTTCTTTGTTTTCTTCCTTTATTTCCTCCTTTTGATTTTGCTGAACTTAAACTTAATCCAACAAGCGGAGATAATTCTCTTTTTCCATATACTTCACCTTTCATAATCCAAACCTTAATACCTAATTTTCCATATGTAGTTTGAGCTTCAACTAAAGCATAATCTATATCAGCTCTAAAAGTTGATAATGGAATTCTACCTTCTTTATATGATTCGGAACGTGCCATTTCTGCACCATTCAAACGTCCAGAAATTTGTACTTTAATACCTTCTGCATTCATTCTTATTGAAGCAGCTATAGCCATTTTAATAGCTCTACGGTAAGAAATTCTACTTTCTATTTGTCTAGCAATACTTGAACCAACAAGTTGAGCTTCAAGTTCTGGTCTTTTAATTTCAATAATATTTAATTGAACTTCTTTACCAGATAATTTTTTAAGCTCCTCCTTTAATTTGTCTACTTCTTGACCTGCTTTACCAATAATAATTCCAGGCCTTGCAGTAGTTATAGTCAACGTAACAAGTTTCAAAGTTCTTTCAATAATAACTCTAGAAACACTAGCTTTTGATAATCTTGCAAAAACATATTTTCTCAACTTATGATCTTCTGCAAGTTTATCTCCATAGTCATCTCCTCCGTACCAATTAGATTCCCAACCTCTAATAATACCTAATCTATTGCCTATTGGATTTGTTTTTTGTCCCATATTAACTTTCTATTGAATTTTGTGAACCTAAAATTAATGTAACGTGATTTGAACGTTTTCTTATTCGGTGAGCTCTACCTTGAGGTGCAGGTCTTAATCTTTTTAACATACCAGCACTATCAACTCTAATTTCTTTTATAAATAAATTAGCTTCTTCTACATCTGCATCCTCATTTTTAGATTGCCAATTTGTAATAGCAGACATCAAAAGTTTTTCAAGTCTGTTAGAAGCTTCCTTTTGGCTAAATTTCAAAATTGTTAAAGCCATTTCAACTTTTTTTCCTCTTACTGAATCAGCAACAATTCTCATTTTTCTTGGAGATGTTGGGCAATTATTAAGTTTTGCAAAAGCTACTTGTTTTTTTGCTTCCTTAATTTTTTCAGCACTTTGTCTTTTTCTTAATCCCATTGCAAATTAAATTATTTCTTTCCTTTATTTTTTGCTCCAGCATGACCACGAAAAGAGCGAGTTGGAGAAAATTCTCCTAATTTATGACCTACCATATTTTCTGTTACATAGACAGGAACAAATTGACGTCCATTATGAACTGCAATTGTTTGCCCGACAAAATCAGGTATAATCATAGATGCTCTAGACCATGTCTTAACAACAGTTTTTTTGTTTGAATCCAAATTTCTTTGAACTTTCTTGATTAAACTATAATGGACATAAGGTCCTTTCTTTAGTGAACGTGCCATTTATTTCTTTTTTCTTTCAATTATATATTTATTACTAGCCTTTTTCTTATCTCTGGTTCTAAATCCTTTAGCAGGTATTCCATTCTTAGATCTTGGGTGACCACCAGATGCTCTTCCTTCACCACCACCCATTGGATGATCAACTGGATTCATTGCTACTGGACGAGTTCTAGGTCTTCTACCTAACCAACGTTTTGAACCAGCCTTTCCATATACAGTTAATTGATGATCAGAATTAGAAACTGAACCAATAGTAGCATAACATGAAGATAAAATTAATCTAGTTTCACCAGATGGCATTTTAACAGTAACAAATTTACCGTCCTTAGCCATAAGTTGAGCAAATGAACCAGCACTTCTTGCAATAGCAGCACCTTTACCAGGTCTCATTTCAATACAAGAAATTATTGTACCTAAAGGGATATCAGAAAGTAAAATACAATTACCTATATCTGGAGATTTTTTTGATCCAGAAACAATTTTATCACCAACTTTTAAACCTTTTAAAGCTACAATGTATCTTTTTTCATTATCATCAAATTTTGTTAAGGCAATAAAAGCTGATCTATTTGGATCATATTCAATTGACATAACCTCAGCAACATCATCATGTCTATTCCTTTTAAAATCAATGATTCTATATCTTTTTTTATGACCACCACCAATGTATCTCATAGTCATTTTACCCTGACTATTTCTACCACCAGAACGTTTTTTTGGAGCAAGTAAGCTTTTTTCAGGCTTATCTGTTGTAATAGCATCGAATCCATTAACAACTCTTCCTCTTTGTCCAGGCGTGATCGGCTTTAGCGCTTTAACTGACATTTTCTATTATTTTTAAAGTTTATTATAAAAATCTATAGTATCTCCTTCAGAAATTTGAACTACAGCTTTTTTAGTAGTAACAGTCTTTCCTCTTTGAATACCTGTTTTCGTATATTTTGTTTTTCTTTCAGCTCCATATCTCATGGTTCTTACCTTATCAACAGAAACACCATAAGCTTGTTCAACAGCTTTTTTGATTTGTACTTTATTTGCATTAGTATCAACTAAAAAAGTAAATCTATTTTTAAGCTCACTATCTGCTGTAGCTTTTTCTGTTATAACTGGTTTAAGTAAAATATTCATACTAACTTAAATTTGATTCAATTTGTTCTAATGAGCTTTCTAAAAAAACTAAGTGTTGAGCGTTCATTATACTATATGTACTAATCTCTGAATTAGTAACAACACTACTACGCTCTAAATTTCTAGCGGATAAATAAACATTTTTATTAATTCCACCTAAGACAAATAATGATTTCTTGCCATTCAAACCAAGTGAATTAACAACATCAGTAAATGATTTAGTTTTAGGAGATTCAAAATCAAAATCTTCTACAACAGAAATAGCTTTCGCTTTTAATTTTAAACTTAAAGCAGATCTTCTAGCCAATCTCTTAACATTTTTATTAAGTTTTTGAGAATAAGATCTTACTCTAGGACCAAAAATTGTACCCCCACCTCTAAAAAGAGGGTTTTTAATACTACCAGCTCTAGCAGTACCTGTACCTTTTTGTTTTTTAATTTTCCTTGTACTACCTGCAATTTCAGCTCTTTCTTTAGTTTTGTTAGTTCCTTGACGATTATTAGCTAAAAATCTTTTTACATCAAGATAAACAGCATGATCGTTAGGTGTAACTTCAAAAATAGATTTTGAAAGCTCTACTGATCTTCCAGTTTCTTTACCTTTTATATTTAATACAGATAGTTTCATTATTTTCTAATTATTACGTAAGAGTTTTTATGACCAGGAACGCATCCTTTCAAAACAAGTAGATTCTTATCAGAAACTACTTTTAAAACCTTAAGATTTTGTACTGTAATTTTTTCATTACCCATTCTACCAGCCATTTTCATACCCTTAAAAACTCTAGCAGGGTAAGAAGCAGCACCAATTGAACCAGGGGCTCTTAGTCTATTATGTTGTCCGTGAGTAGCTTGACCTACACCAGCAAAACCGTGTCTTTTAACAACACCTTGAAAACCTTTCCCTTTAGAATTACCAGAGACATCTACAAATTCACCTTCTGTAAAATGATCTACAGAAACAGAATCACCAAGATTTAATTCACTATCAAAATTTTCAAATTCTACTAATTTATACTTAGCAGAAGATTTTGATTTTGAAAAATGACCAGCTTCAGCTTTATTTGAATGCTTATCACTCTTATCACTAAAACCTAATTGAATTGCAGTGTAACCATCAACCTCATTAGTTTTAATTTGAGTAACAACACAAGGACCAGCTTGAATGACAGTACAAGGAATATTCTTTCCTTTGTCATCAAATATGCTAGTCATTCCTATTTTTTTTCCTATCAACCCGGACATTTGTTATATATTTTAAATTATACTTTAATTTCAACTTCAACTCCACTTGGAAGCTCTAACTTCATTAAAGCGTCGATTGTTTTTGATGAAGAACTGTATATATCCAACAATCTTTTGTAAGAAGATAATTGAAACTGTTCTCTTGATTTTTTGTTTACGTGAGGTGATCTTAACACAGTAAATATCTTTTTGTGTGTTGGTAACGGAATTGGTCCCGTTACAATAGCCCCAGTAGTCTTGACAGTCTTTACTATTTTTTCAGCAGACTTATCAACCAAATTGAAGTCGTATGATTTTAATTTTATTCTAATTTTTTGACTCATTATATTGGTATTATTCGTTATCTCCTTTAATTGCTTTTATAACCTCAGCAGAAACATTTGCAGGGGTTGCAGCGTAATGATCAAATTCCATAGTTGATGTAGCACGACCAGAACTTAATGTTCTAAGCGCAGTAACATAACCAAACATTTCTGAAAGTGGAACATTTGCTTTTACAACCTTAGATCCAGCTCTATCGTCCATATTATTAACTTGACCACGTCTTCTGTTTAAATCTCCAACAACATCACCCATGTTTTCTTCAGGTGTTAAAACTTCCAATTTCATAATTGGCTCCATTATCACAGATTTGGCAGATTTAGCAGCACTCTTGTATCCAATTTTTGCAGCTAATTCAAATGATAAAGAATCAGAATCAACAGCATGAAAAGATCCATCCTTAAGAGTTACTTTCATTGCATCCATCTCAAAGCCAGCTAAAGGACCGTTCTTCATAGCCTCTTTAAAACCTTTTTCAACAGATGGAATAAATTCTCGAGGAATGTTACCACCTTTAATTTTATTAATAAACTCTAAACCTGATTTGCCTTCTTCAGCAGGTTCCATTGTAAAAGATATATCAGCAAACTTACCTCTACCACCAGATTGTTTTTTATAAATCTCTCTGTGATCAGCAAGAGCTGTAATTGCTTCTTTATATTCAACTTGAGGTTGACCTTGATTTACTTCAACCTTAAATTCTCTTCTTAATCTATCAACAAGGATATCTAAATGAAGCTCTCCCATTCCAGAAATAATTGTCTGTCCAGATGCTTCATCAGTTTTAACTTGGAATGTTGGATCTTCTTCGGCTAACTTACCTAAAGCCATACCTAATTTATCAACATCAGCTTTGGTCTTTGGCTCAACTGCGATACCAATAACTGGATCAGGAAAATCCATACTCTCTAAAATGATAGGATGTTTTTCTGAAGTTAATGTATCACCTGTTTTTATATCTTTAAAACCAACAGCAGCTCCAATATCCCCAGCCTCAATAAAAGGTATAGAGTTTTGTTTATCAGCATGCATTTGGAAAATTCTAGAAATTCTTTCTTTATTACCAGATCTATTATTCAAAATATAAGAACCAGCATCTAATCTTCCAGAGTAAACTCTAAAGAATGCAAGACGACCAACAAATGGGTCAGTAGCAATCTTAAAAGCTAGTGCTGCAAAGGGTTCAGAAACAGAAGGTTTCCTTTCAACTTCAATATCTTTATCAGGATCTGTACCAATAATTGCCTCTTTATCTAAAGGAGAAGGTAAATATCTACAAACAGCATCCAGTAAAAATTGAACACCTTTATTTTTAAAAGCAGAACCACAAATCATAGGAATAATACTCATGTCTTGAGTAGCTTTTCTTAATGCCTCATGTACTTCGTCTTCAGAAATAGAATCAGGATCATCAAAAAACTTCTCTAATAAAGCATCATCATATTCAGCTACTGCCTCAATAAGATTTGCTCTATATTCATTCACTTCATCCTTCATCTCCTCAGGAATATCAACAACATCAAATGTTGCTCCCATTTTATCCTCATGCCAAACTATAGCTTGATTTTTAACTAAATCAACTATTCCTTTAAAATTGTCTTCTTCACCAATTGGAAGAACAACAGGAACGGCATTAGATTTAAGCATAGTTTTGATTTGCTTACATACTTTTAAGAAATCAGAACCTTGTCTATCCATTTTATTTACAAAGCCCATTCTTGGAACTTTATAATTATCAGCTAATCTCCAGTTAGTTTCAGATTGTGGTTCAACACCATCAACCGCACTAAATAAAAATACTAAACCATCTAACACTCTTAAAGATCTGTTCACTTCGACAGTGAAATCAACGTGTCCAGGTGTGTCTATAATATTAAAGTGGTAAGGTTTAGATTCTGTAATTTTTTCTCCTTGTTTAGTTGGAAAGTTCCACGTACAAGTTGTTGCTGCAGATGTGATGGTAATTCCTCTTTCTTGCTCTTGCTCCATCCAATCCATAGTAGCAGCACCATCATGAACCTCACCTATTTTATGACTTACTCCAGTATAAAATAATATACGTTCTGTGGTAGTAGTTTTTCCTGCATCAATGTGAGCAGCAATACCAATGTTACGAGTGTATTTTAAATCTCTTGCCATTATATATTAAAATCTAAAGTGTGAAAATGCTTTATTAGCCTCAGCCATTTTATGAACATCAACTTTCTTCTTTACAGAAGCTCCTTCTTCTTTTTCAGCAGCAAGAATTTCAGAAGCTAATTTTAAAGCCATAGACTTCTCATTTCTTTTTCTTGCATAAGAAATCATCCATTTCATACCCATGGAAATTTTTCTATCAGGACGTATTGGCATTGGAATTTGGAAAGTTGCACCACCTACTCTTCTACTTCTAACTTCAACGTGTGGCATTACATTTGACAAACCATCCTTCCAAACTTGAAGGGCAGTTTTTTCGTCGTTTTGCTTTTTCTCTTCTATTATATCAATAGCATCATAGAAAAGTTTAAATGCTGTGGACTTTTTACCACTCCACATTAAGTTGTTGACAAATCTTGTTACTAGTTGATCGTTAAACCTTGAATCAGGAAGTAACGGTCTTTTCTTTGCCTTACTTTTTCTCATTTATTTTAGTTTTAGAGAGGTTCATATAATGAACGTCATCAATTAATATTTATTTTTTTGGACGCTTAGCGCCGTATTTTGAACGTCTTTGTAATCTTCCTTCAACACCTGCTGTATCTAAAGCACCCCTAACAATGTGATATCTAACACCAGGAAGATCTTTTACTCTTCCACCTCTAACAAGCACAATTGAATGTTCTTGTAAATTATGTCCTTCACCAGGGATGTATGCATTAATTTCTGTTCCATTTGTTAATCTAACTCTGGCAACTTTTCTCATTGCTGAATTAGGTTTTTTAGGGGTAGTTGTATATACTCTAGTACAAACTCCTCTTTTTTGAGGACATGATACTAGGGCAGCAGATTTACTTTTTTTAGTAATCTTAGTTCTTCCCTTTCTAACTAACTGCGATATTGTAGGCATATATTATCTTTATTTTCCCTTATTTGGGCGTGCAAATGTAATTTAATTTTACAATTAATCAAACCTTATGAACAAAAAATAATAGAATTATTATAATATTTATTAGCCATACATATATATATAACTAAAAAAACTAGCTAAAATGCTGAATATTAAAATCTTAAAAAAAAGTTAAAATATGTTATATATGTAACAAAAAAAAAATAAAAGTTAAAATTTCAATAACTGAGGTGGTTGTCGTTTATGTTATTTAAATTAAATATAAAAAACAATAACCTAAATTATATTTTTTAATCAGATTAATAAAATATGGCTAATAAAATTATGAATAATTCAGTAAAACAATTAAATCAATAAGAATAATTCAAGATTTAGATATTTTCTTATATATAGTTGTTTTATTAACTTATTATTAACATTTTTGCAGATCAAATAATAATTAAACAATATATGAAAACAAATTTTAAAAAGTTTTTTACGTTATCATTTATGATAATGTTTCAATGGGGTTTAGCTCAGACGAGTGTGTCTGGTACTGTTTCTGACAGTTCTGGTGTACCACTTCCTGGTGCTACTGTTATTGTTGCTGGTACATCTAACGGTGTAACAACTGACTTTGACGGTGTTTATTCAATATCTGCTTCAGAAGGTGATGTCCTTTCTATAAGCTATGTTGGATTTGTAACTCAAAACGTAACAATTGGAGCTTCTGCTACAGTTAACGTATCACTTGTTGCTGACAATGCCTTAGAAGAGGTTGTTGTAACAGCACTTGGTATTTCAAGAGACAAAAAGTCAATTGGGTTCTCTCAACAAACAGTTGCTGGTGATGTTTTAGCTACAGCAAAAGAAACTGATCTAAACGTTGCTTTAACTGGTAAGGTTGCTGGAGTTCAGATGATTGGTGGATCTAGTTCTACTTTTGATAATGGATACCTTAGATTAAGAGGTGAAGACAACTTATTGTACGTGGTAGACGGTATTAAAGTATACAGTATGACAGATATTAACACTGATAATGTTGAATCAATCTCTGTGTTAAAAGGTGCAGCTGCTACAGCCTTATATGGTGCTGATGCTCAAAGTGGTGTAATTGTAATTACGTCTAAAAAAGCAAAAGCTGGTGAATCTTTTTTCACTATAGACCATTCAACAACATTATCTAATGTTTCAATCCTTCCAGAATATCAAAATGAATATGGTGGTGGATATTATCAAAGTTGGGATACTTTTTCATACAACCCTGCTATTGACCCATCTTCTTGGGCAGCATTTAATGGACAAAATATTCCTTATTATGCAGCTGATGAATCTTGGGGACCAAAATTAGATGGAACTTTAGCTAGACATTGGGATTCATGGATTCCAGGTCACCCAGAATTTGGTACAGTTAGACCATGGGAAGCAAATCCAAATAATGTAAAAGATTTTTATGATACTGGTATTGAAAACAGTACTTCATTATCTTTTAATTCTGGAGGAGAAAAATACGGTATGAGATCATCTGCAAGATTTGTAGACCAAACTTTACCTTACCCTGGTACTGAAAGAAATCAATTAGATTTTGGAATAAACCAAACATTAGAAATTAATGATAAATTAAGCGCATACAGTGCTTTAAATATTCAGTTAAGAAAAACTGTAAACTTTCCTGAACAAGGATATGGTGGTTTAGGTGCAAACTTTAACCAATGGTTTCAAAGACAATTGGATATGGACAGACTAAGAGATAACTACAACTATAACGGTGGTATATACTCATGGAACAGAAATAGTGCTAGAAATGCTACTCCTTTATTCTGGGATGCTCCACATTTTTCTGTAAATGACAATCGTAACACTCAAAATAAAGAAGTGTTTTTCGGTAACTTAGGTCTGAATTATCAGATTAATGATGATTTTGCAGCTAATGTTGAAGTTAGAAGAAGATCGAATACTTACAGTAGAAATAATAGAACTGGTTGGGGTGGTGTAAATACTGAATCTTACGGAGAAGGTAGAAGTAATTATGAGGAAAATGAATTTGAAGCTAGATTAAACTACGCTAAGGATTACGGTGATTTTGATGTAAATGCATTAGTTGGTTACCAAGTAACTCAAACTGGCTCTACAAGTTTAAGTAGTTCTTCAGTTGGTGGTTTGACAATTCCTGGTTTTTATAGTGTTGCATCTTCAAAAGATAGACCAAGTTATTCGTCTACTGAAAGTAATAAAAAACAAATTTCAACATTTTCTTCTGTTTCTATAGGATACAAAAGTATGTTGTATTTAGACGGATCATATAGATTAGACTGGGGATCAACTGCGAACCCTGATGATAATAGAATTGAAACTTTCGGATTATCAGGAAGTTTTATTTTCGATAAATTAATCAATGTTGATGCTATATCATTTGCTAAGTTAAGAGCTGGATATTCAGAGGCTCCAGTATTCCCAGGTGTTTATCAAACATCTAAAGTTTACGGTACTGGTACTGCTCATGGATCTAAACCAAGATTTAATGTTCCTAATACTTTAGCTAATCCATACTTAACAGGTGGTACAAGATCAGAATTTGAAGTTGGAACTGAAGTTAGTTTCTTAAACAATAGATTAGGATTTGACTTGACATATTATGATAGAGTAGATGAAGATCTTCCTATTTCAATTCCTGTTCCTGGCTCAACTGGGTACAGTGGACTATCAATTAATTCGGGAGCATCTTCTACATCTGGTGTAGAATTAACATTAAATGCAACGCCAATCCAAAGTGAAGATTTCAGATGGGATGTATCATTTAACATTGCTTCTATAAAGAAAGTAACTGATAAGCTTTACGATGGAATTAACAGTAGAGTATTAGATTACATGTCATGGTATTCTTTACAACTTCAAGAAAGAGTTGGAGAAGAATGGGGTACGTTTGTAGGTAGAGCACCTAGAACTGATGACAATGGAACTCCAATTTACTCTGCTTCAGGTAGAACTCAATATGAAGGAAACCAAGTTTTAGGAAATATTCTTCCTGACTACACTGGAGGTTTTTCAACTTCATTTGCTTATAAAAACTGGAATTTAGATGCTGGTTTTGACTTCCAAAGTGGTGGATTATTCTCTTCCACATCTAATATGTTTGCTTACTATTCAGGAATGCACATGGACACAATTGGACTAAATGACAAAGGAAATCCTAAAAGAGATGCAGTTTCTGCAGGTGGTGGAGTTCATGTTGTTGGTGTAACATCTGGTGGTGATCCAGTAGATGTTTACCAATCGGCTAGTACACATTTCTACACTAACTACTTTGGTAATCATCCAAACTGGTTATACGATGCTTCTTACGTTAAGTTAAGAACACTTAGAATTGGATATGATTTTCCTAAATCAATGTTAGAAAATACAAATTTCAGCGATATTAATATTTCTGTTATCGGAAATAACTTATTGTTGTTATATTCTAACATTCCTGAAGGTGGTCTTGATCCAAGTGAGATAGAAGGTTCTGGTTCTTTAGCTTCAAGTTACAGAAGTCAAGAAGGAGGACAATTACCTCCAGCTAGAACTATTGGACTTAACCTTAGTTTAAAATTTTAAATTAATCAAACATGAAAAATATATTCAAAAAATTTAGTTTACTAACATTAACAACATTATTTGTTTTTGGTTGTTCAACAGTTGATTTTGGAGATGAAAATGTAAATCCAAATTCACCAACAAACAAAAAAACAGATGCGTTGTTAACAAATGCAATTACAGCAATACCTGGAATTGTAAGTGCTGTAGCACCTAATTATTATCCACAGACATTATCTGATATCACATATACTACTTATTCAAGGTATGATACTTATCAGTGGAATTATGATGGTTTTTACACAGGTCCTTTAAATGATTTAAAGGAGATTATTGATCTTAATACAAATAGCGCTAGTGAAGTTATTGCATTTGGAGATAATAATAACCAAATGGCAATAGCACACATCCTTCAGGTTTATATGTACCATCATATGACTGATAGATGGGGAGCAATACCATATTCTCAAGCACTTAAAGGAGCAGATAACATTTCTCCAGCTTTAGATCAACAACAAGATGTTTACACTGGTTTGTTTGCACAATTAGAAGCTGCAATGGGTTACATCAATAGTTCATCTGTTCAAGTACAGGGTGATATAATGTTTGGTGGAGACATGAATTCATGGAGAAGATTTGCAAATACTTTAAAAATGACAATGGCATTAAGAATTTCTGATGTAGACCCTTCAACAGCACAGTCTAAATTTACTGAAGCAGTTAATGGAGGAGTTTTATCATCAACATCTCAAAATGTTCATTACCCATATTTAACAGCTGATGCACATGATAATCCATGGCAAGATAGATTTGAAACTAGAAATGATTTTGCACCTAGTAAAAAGTTTGTTGATTATTTAACAGCAAACAATGACCCTAGGTTATCAAAAATGGCTGATGGATCTAAAAATTCAGGTGGTGTTGATTACATAGGAATGCCTTATGGACTTGAAGATCCTGCAATAAATGGTGCTGACATAGCGTCCATAACTTCTGCTATCATAAATGACGGACAAGATCACGGTGGATTTTTATACACCTATGCTCAAGTTTGTTTCGCGATGGCTGAAGGACACTTAAGAGGATGGTCTGGTTTAGCTGGTGACGCTCAAACTTGGTATGAATTAGGAATTGCATCATCTCACGCACAATGGGGCGTAGCAACTGCAGATGCAACTGCTTATCTTGGTTCTGTCGCTGCTGTTTCAATGGAAACAATGGCAATGGAAAAATGGGTAGCGCTTTGGTTACAAGGTTATGAATCTTGGACTGAATGGAGAAGATTAGACTATCCAAATGATATTTCTGCTCCTGCTGCTGCAATTTCTGGAACTGGTATCCCTGTAAGACATGGATACGGAGCTCAGACTATTTCAAACAACAAATCAAATTATGATGCTGCTGTTGCATTGCAAGGTCCTGATACTCAAGACACAAAATTATGGTGGGATACTAAATAAATCTTATCAACATAATTTATAGAAAAAAGCACCCTACAAGGGGTGCTTTTTTTATATATTTAATTAAAAAAAGATGAAATTATATTATTCAATTATTGCATTACTGATAGTACAATTAACTTTTTCTCAACTGATAGATCTCTCTGAAGATCAGTTATTAAAATCAGGGAATGTATTTTTAAAAAAATTTAATTCTAAAAATTCTGAAATAAAAGGAAATCCATATTTAAACGAAAAGTTTCAAAAAGGAAATATCTTATTTAATAATGGGAAAAGATATAATGCTCTTATAAGACTAGATGTTGCAAATCAAAAATTTGAAATTAAAAAAAATTTAAATTCAGAAATAAGTTCCATTGAAGTGGACAACAGTGTAATTGTAACAATAAATGAAGATAATTTTAAAAACCATTCATTTGAAATTAAAAATAAAGTAACAAACGGTATATTAAAAGAATGTCTAATAACCGATAAGTATCAATTATATTTCTATCCTGGAAAAGCTATAGAAATGCCTAATAAAGATGGTATTAAAGCGCCTCCAACAGGTTTTACAAAAGCACCTCAATCAAAGTGGAAAGATGCAAGCTCATATTTAATTTTTCATAATGGAAAGACTTACCTACTACCAACATCTCATAAAAAAATGGTTAGTCTTAGACTTTTTGATGAAAAATTGTATAAAAAGTACAGGAAATCAAATAAATTAAATTTAAAAAAAGAAGGAAGTTTAATAAAGTTAGTTTCCTACTTTAATTCAATATAAGCGTCAATACAAGTAATGGAGAAAAATACCTTAATCTATGGTTTAAGAGCTGTTATAGAAGCTGTTGATTCAAACGAATCAATTAACAGAGTTTTTATGCAAAGAGGATTAAACAATAAAAATGGATATGAATTAATAAAAAAATTAAATAAAAATTCAATTGAAATATCTTATGTTCCAGTTGAAAAATTAAATAGATTAACTCCAAAAAATCATCAGGGAGTTGTAGCTACTATTTCACCAATTGATTTTTTGTCTATTTCTGATTTAAGCGACTTAATTGAATCTAAATCTAAATCAATTTCATTATTAATATTAGATCAATTATCAGATGTTAGAAATTTTGGGGCAATAGTTAGGACAGCTGAGTGTACTGCAATAGATTGTATTATAATTCAATCTAGTGGAAGTGCTCCAGTAAACGGAGATACAATAAAGACATCATCAGGGGCAATTTTTAATGTCCCAATTTGTAAAGTCTCTCATATTAAAGATGCTATTTTTCTTTTGAAACAACATGACATAAAAATATTTGGAGCTTCTGAAAAAGCAGAAAATAATATTTTTCAAACAGATTTTGGAAAATCACAAGCAATTGTAATGGGTTCAGAGGGAAAAGGATTGTCTAGTTCTGTTACAAAACTATGTGACGAATTAATCAGTATTCCTTTACATGGCAAAATAGAATCTCTAAACGTTTCGGTGGCATGTGGAACTATTCTGTTTGAAATGATAAGACAAAAAAAATATTAACTAAAGTATTTCTTTTAAAGAAATCAAGTCTTCGATTATTATAGAGTTTTGATGAAAAGACTCATTGTTAGAGTTTAAATGAATAGCCTTAAAGCCATTATTGATGGCGCCCATTACGTCAGCTTCATAATTATCTCCAATCATTAAACACTCGTCTTTATTTAAAGCATTAGATACTTTAAAGGCATAATTAAAAATTTTTGAATGAGGTTTTTTAACTCCTACTGATTCAGAATCAATAATACAAGTAAAGTATTTTTTAAGGTTAGAATTAAAAATTTTTGTTTTCTGAACTTCAGTAAACCCATTTGTAATTATGTGAAGAGTGTATTTTTTGAATAAATAATCTAAAACCGGAATAGCGTTAGGTAAAAGAAAATTATTATCCGGAAGATGCTTAATATAATCATCTGATATTTCATCGATAACACTTGATTCAATATTAATATTTAACTTTTCAAAAGCAGATTTTAATCTGTTATGTCTTAAATATTCTTTAGTAATTTTATCATCTCTGTAAAGATTCCATAAAGAAAAGTTGATTGGCATATAGATTTTCAAAAAATCCTTAAAACCTATATTAATACCATACTTATTTAATAAAAACTTAAAAGTAAGAGAAGAGTTTTTTTCAAAATGCCATAATGTATGATCTAAATCAAAAAATATATGTTTAATGTTTTTCATTAACTATTTTTAATAAAATCATTAATTACATTTAAATCTAAAGAAGCATAATTGCCTGAACTCATAAATAATAAATTAGTATTTTGATATGACAGTTCAAACAAATACGCTTTTAATTGATTTGAGTCTGAAATTACTATCATACTATCATCATTAAACGAATCCTTTATTTTTTGAACTGAAATATTCTTTAATCCCTTACTTGCGACAGCTTTAGGATCATAAAATAATATTCTTACATCAGCCTGCTTTAAACTATTTCGGTATTCACCAATAAAGTCTTCATTTAAACTACTAAAGGTGTGGAGTTCGAGAAGGGCTATTAATTTTCTATTTTTAAATTGATTTTTTAAAGCATTAGTTGTTGCACTAACTTTGCTAGGAGAATGAGCAAAATCTTTAAAAAATGCTCGATCTTTCATGTCAAGCAAAGATTCTAGTCTCTTATCAGCGCCACTAAAAGAAACTATTGAACTATTGAATTCTTCTTCTTGAACTCCCATTAATTGACATATTAATTTAGCTCCTGAAAGATTACTTAAATTATGCTCACCAAATATTTTTAAAGGAAGATTACCTTCGTCCGTTGATAAATATGAAATGTCGTTTTCAATAAAAAATTCAGGCAAAGAATACTCAAGTTTTCTTATTGAATTTGAACAATTTTGAACCATTTGGTTTAATTCTAAATCTAATTCATTGTAAACAACAACTCCCCCTGAAACTATAGAATCAAGAAAAATCTCAAATTGTTTGGAATAAATTTCCTTTGTTGGAAAGACATTAATGTGATCCCAAGCAATTCCACTTAACAAAGCGATATTTGGTTTATATAAGTGAAATTTAGGTCTTCTATCAATTGGAGATGATAAATACTCATCACCTTCAAGTAATATAAAATCATTTTCATCTGTTAAATGAACCATAGTTTCAAAGCCTTTTAACTGAGCTCCAACCATATAATCAACATCAATATTATTAGTGTTTAGAACATGTAAAACCATAGCTGTAATGGAAGTTTTTCCATGACTTCCTCCAATAACTACTCTAGTTTTGTTTTTAGACATTTCGTAAATAAACTCAGGGTATGAAAATATTTTTATTAATTTTTTTTGTGCTTCAATTAGTTCTGGATTATCTTTTTTTGCATGCATACCCAGTACAACACAATCTAAATCATCTGAAATATTTGAAGCATTCCAACCAATTTTTTGCGGAAATAAACCGTGGTGAATTAATCTTGATTTAGAGGGTTCAAAAATTGAATCATCACTTCCTGAGATCTGGTAACCTTTGATATGTAATGCTATAGCTAAATTATGCATTGCACTCCCCCCTATTGCTATAAAATGAATTTTCATGAAATTAAAACTCTAATTTAAGATTAAAATTTATTCATTTAAAACCTTCCATAAAAGATCTTTAATCTCTACTAAACCAACGTTAGATACAGATGAAATAAATTCAAAAGGAATGTCTTTAATTTTTTTAGAAATATCTTTTTGGATTTTCAGCTTTGTCTTATCATCAATTAAATCAGACTTAGAAACAGCAATTATTCTTTGTTTGTCGAGTAATTCAGGATTATATTTCTTTAATTCATTAAGAAGAACCTTGTATTGTTTAACTAAATCTTCAGATTCTGCAGAGAGCAAGAAAAGAAGAACTGAATTTCTTTCAATGTGTCTTAGAAAATGATGACCAAGTCCTCTACCCTCTGAGGCACCTTCAATTATTCCAGGAATATCTGCCATAACAAATGACCTATAATCTCTATATTGAACGATACCTAAATTAGGTTTTAGAGTAGTAAACTCATAATTCCCGATTTTAGGTTTTGCGGATGTAATTGTTTTTAATAAAGTTGACTTTCCTACATTTGGGAAACCAACTAAACCAACATCAGCTAATAATTTCAATTCCAATGTTAATTGTCTCTCTTTTCCTTTTATTCCAGGTTGAGAATATCTGGGAGCCTGATTAGTAGAAGATCTAAAATTCCAATTACCTAAACCGCCTTTTCCTCCATCTAAAATAATTTTATGATCACCATCCTCAATAGTTTCATATAGAATTTTATTAGTTTCCGTGTCTCTAATAACAGTTCCTATTGGAACCCTTATAATAGAATCAGCTCCATCAGCTCCAGTACTTCTGCTTCCACTTCCATCTCCGCCATGACCACATTTAAAATGTTTTTGAAATCTAAAATGATGAAGGGTCCATAAAGACTTATCAGTAACAAAAACAACATTACCTCCTCTTCCACCATCTCCACCATCAGGACCTCCTTTTGTTATAAATTTTTCACGTCTAAAATGGGCAGAACCTTTTCCTCCATTACCAGAAAAAATATTAATCTTTACATAATCAACAAAATTGCCTTCAGTCATTATATATTATTATCAATAGTATTAAAAATCCGAGAGCTTATTTCATTAATATCGCCTACTCCATCAACATCAAAAAATTTATTTTGATTTTTATAATAATTTATTAGTGGGGAGGTCTTCTTATTATATTCATCAAATCTGTTTTGAATTTTAGTTCTGTCTTGGTCATCTGACCTTCCACTATCTTTTCCTCTGCTAATTAATCTTTCAATTAATAAATTTTCATCAACTTCCAAAGCTATAGTCATTGAAATACTTAATTTCAATGTTATTAAAAACTGATCTAAAATTTCTGCTTGTACAGTTGTTCTAGGAAAACCATCAAAAATAAATCCTTTAGCATTAGGATGGTTATTTACTTCAGATTCCAACATTTTGATAGTTACTTCATCTGGTACTAAATCCCCTTTATCCATGTAAGATTTTGCTAATAATCCTAATTCTGTATTATTAGAAATATTATTTCTAAATAAATCACCAGTGGAAATATGAATTAAATCGTATTTATTTTTAACAAACTCTGCTTGAGTTCCTTTTCCAGATCCTGGCTTTCCAAATAATATTAAATTAATCATAGTAATTAAAAATATAAGAAAACAAATATAACCCCAAAATCAATAGTTAAATAATTTTATTCTAAATAACATTTTAATGTATTTTTGCCAAACAATCATTTGAATGAATTATTCTGCATCAGATTTTAGATTAGGTATTTTAGGTGGCGGACAACTTGGTAAAATGTTACTACAAGTCACTTCTAGATTAAGTATAAAAACTAATATTCTTGATCCTAGTGATGATTCGCCATGTAAAGAAATCTGTTCTAAATTCACAAAAGGTCCGTTAATGGATTTTAAGACAGTATATGATTTTGGAAAAGAATGTGATTTAATTACTTATGAAATTGAACATGTTAATGTAGATGCATTAGAAAAGTTAGAATTGGAGGGTATAAAAGTATATCCTAATTCTAAAACTTTAAAAATTATTCAGGACAAATCCACTCAAAAAAAATTTTTCATAAAAAATGATATTCCAACTGCAAATTATAAGCACTACAAATCACTAAAAGATTTAGACACTATTAAATACCCATGTGTGTGGAAGAAGACTAAATTCGGTTATGATGGATATGGTGTTAAAATTTTGAAATCAAATGATGATATTAAAAACTTGCCTGAAACAGAATTTATTATCGAAGATCTTGTTCCTTTCAAAAAAGAATTAGCTACAACGATTGCTAGAAATAAAAGTGGTCAAATTGAGATTTTTCCAATAGTTGAAATGATGTTCAATGAAGTTTCAAATCAAGTTGAATACGTGCTTTGTCCTGCACAAATAAGTTCTGAAATTAATGAAAAAGCTAAAAAAATAGCATTAAAAGTTTCCGAATCATTTAAACAAGTTGGATTATTAGCTGTAGAAATGTTTTTAACACATGATAATAAAATCTTAATAAACGAAGTGGCTCCAAGACCTCATAATAGTGCACATTATTCAATTGAAAGTTGTATTAATTCTCAATTTGACCAGCATATTAATTCCATATTAGATTTACCACTTGGATCCTCAAAATCTAATTTTTATGCAATTATGATTAACTTAGTAGGTGAATTGGGTCACGAGGGTAAGGTAGTATATGAGGGTATTAAAGAGGCTATGTTGATTGAAAACACAAAGCTTCATCTTTATGGGAAAAGTAAAACAAAACCAAACAGGAAAATGGGACATGCTACAGTACTTGATTCTAATTTAGAAAATGCATTAAAAAAAGCTAAAAAAATAAAAGAATTAGTTAAAGTAAAAACATAATTATTATGGCAAAAGTTGGTGTTATTATGGGAAGTAAATCAGACCTTCCAATTATGCAAGAAGCAATCGATATTTTAAATGAATTTGGGATTGAAAATGATGTTGATATAGTCTCAGCTCACAGAACCCCTGAAAAAATGATGGAATATGGTGAAAGTGCTCATAAAAATGGATATTCAGTAATTATAGCTGGTGCTGGGGGTGCTGCACATCTACCTGGCATGATGGCTTCAATTACGCCGCTCCCAGTAATTGGAGTTCCTATAAAATCCAGGAACTCAATTGACGGATGGGATTCAGTACTGTCAATACTTCAAATGCCAAGTGGGGTTCCCGTAGGAACAGTAGCACTAAACGGAGGTAAAAATGCTGGAATATTAGCAGCTGAAATTATTGGAATTAGCAATGTAGAAGTTTTAAATAAAATTATAAAATTCAAAGAAGAACTGAAAAAAAAGGTTTTAAATGATTCAATTAAATAATAATAACTGAATTAAAACCCAGTACACAGGAACAGATTCTACCCAAAAACTTGAAAAATACTTCGTTTGATTTTTCTTTGTTTTATAAATAATAAAAAACAAAATAAAAGATATTAAAATATCAGAAATAAAATCAATTCTTGTTGTAGTATTCACTAATGAAATACTAATAAAAATTAAGATAAAAACATAGGAAATATATTTGGACTTCTTTATTCCAAAGATTTGAGGAATTGTTCTAAGTTCATTAGAATCATACTTTAAATCTCTTATTTCAAACGGGATAGTACATATAACTACAAATACAAAAAATTGAAAAAAAAGAACAAAAGAATCTTTATAATATATTTGGCTTGACTCAATAAATGGCAAAAAAACAGTTGAACCAGACCAGCAAATTGCAACAAGAAATAATTTAATCTTACTACGGTTTCTAAAATTAGATATTGAATGGTTTATTGGAAAAACATATAACAGACAGACAAAAAAAAGAATAGAACCAACAACTAAAGTATTCCAACTTAGAAAAAATAATGAAAACAGAAAAAAACACCCTGAAATAAAACTTAGTATTTGTATTTTTTTTATTGGCGCATTTTGAACAAAGAAATAGTAAGGTAAAGTTGAAGCGTATTTTATAAAATTATAAACGATAATAGTTGAACAGAAAAGACAAATTATTAAATAATAATTGATGTCAATTTGTTGTTTAAAGATGGACACTAAATAAAGTGAAACAACACATAATCCAAGATGTAAACTTGATTTTATGTAAAAATCAAATACTTTTTTACAAAATGACATTTATCTGAATTTGCTTAAATAATTTTAGTTAATTAATAAGTTAAAAACTTTTTATTTTATGTACTAAAATTATATAATATTTATGAGGATATTATTTATTTTTGATCTTAATATTTTTTTTGTATGAAAAACTTTGCAGATAGACACATTGGTATGAATAATAAAGATAAAAGCAAGATGCTTGAATTTATTGATTCTAAAAGCATTGAACAATTAATATCTGAAACAATTCCGAATAATATTAGATTAAAAAAAGAGATGAATTTGAAACCAGCTCTTTCTGAAAACGATTACTTATCACATATTGAAAAATTAGGGAAAAAAAATAAAATTTATAAATCTTACATAGGACTTGGATATAATCAATCCATCGTACCATCTGTTATAAAAAGGAATATTTTAGAAAATCCAAGTTGGTATACAGCTTACACTCCTTATCAAGCAGAAATTGCTCAGGGAAGAATGGAAGCGCTTCTAAATTATCAGACTATAATATGTGATTTAACAGGCATGCAATTAGCTAATGCTTCTCTATTAGATGAAAGTACAGCTGCTGCAGAAGCTATGACTATGTTGTTTAGTTTGAGAAATAGAGAACAAAAAAAGAATAATATTTCAAGGTTTTTTGTTTCAAAAAACACACTTCCACAAACAATTAGTTTATTGGAAACTAGAGCTGAACCTCTTGGTATTCAAATTATAATTGGCGACTTTGAAAACTTTAACTATGACTCTAGTTTTTATGGTTGTTTAATGCAATATCCTGGTGTTTATGGAGGAATTGAAGATATCAAGGGATATTGTTCTAAAGCCAAAAACAATAATATTAAAATAGTTGTTGCTGCTGACTTGTTTTCACTTTGTTTATTAAAAAAACCTTCTTTGTTTGGAGCTGATGTAGTTGTTGGAACATCTCAGAGGTTTGGAATCCCTCTTGGCTATGGAGGACCACATGCAGCATATTTTGCAACTAAAGAAGAATACAAAAGATCTGTTCCTGGGAGAATTATTGGTTTAACAAAAGATTCAAATGATGACTCTGCTTTAAGAATGGCTCTTCAAACTAGAGAGCAACATATCAAGAGAGACAGAGCTACTTCAAACATATGTACATCTCAGGTGCTGCTTGCAGTTATGGCTGGAATGTACGGAGTTTTTCATGGACCAAAAGGCCTAAAAGAAATAGCAAATAGTATTCATGAAAAAACAGTAATTCTTGAAAAGAATTTAATTCAACTAGGTCTAAAACAACATAATAAATTCTTTTTTGATACTCTGTTTTTAGAGGGACCTAGTAATAAAATTAAGAAAATTGCTGAACTAAATAAAATCAATTTTAATTACATTGACGAAAAATATTTTTCTATTTCTTTAAATGAAACAACCTCATTAAAAGACATTCAGAAAATTGTTGACACTATAGCTAAAGCAACAAATATTGATCTTTTTGAAATTAATTTAAACATTAAACAAAAAAGATTTCCTGATGAATTAAAAAGAGAATCTACATTTATGGATTCCGAAGTTTTTAATAAATACCATTCAGAAACCGCACTAATGAGATATATTAAAAATCTTGAAAGAAAAGACTTATCATTAACTCATTCAATGATCTCGCTTGGTTCATGTACTATGAAACTAAATGCAGCTTCTGAAATGCTTCCAATTAGCTGGGCAAAATGGAATAACATCCATCCTTTTGTCCCTTTAAATCAAGCAAGAGGATATCAAAAACTTATAAAAAAACTAGAAAAACAATTAAATGAAATAACAGGTTTTAGCGGAACTTCATTGCAACCAAATTCAGGTGCACAGGGAGAATATGCTGGTTTAATGGTTATTAGAGCATACTTAAAAAGTATTTCACAAGACCATAGAAATATTTGTTTAATCCCATCTTCCGCTCATGGAACTAATCCTGCTTCTGCTGTGATGGCAGGAATGAAAGTTGTAGTTGTCGGAACAGATAAACATGGAAATATTAATGTAGAAGAATTAAAAGAAAAAGCTGATAAATACAAGGATAATTTAGCAGCTTTAATGATTACATATCCCTCAACGCATGGAGTTTTTGAGTCTTCAATTCAAGAAATTACTAAAACTATTCACTTGAACGGAGGACAGGTCTACATGGACGGTGCAAATATGAATGCTCAGGTTGGACTAACAAATCCATATATAATAGGTGCAGATGTTTGTCACTTAAATTTACATAAAACATTTGCTATTCCACATGGTGGTGGTGGACCTGGTGTTGGACCTATTTGCGTAGCAAAACACCTTGTACCATTTTTACCAAATAATGCCGTGATTAATATAAGTTCAAAAGAAAGTGTTAAATCAATATCAGGAGCTCCGTGGGGATCAGCTTTGGCTTGTGTTATTTCATACGGTTATATTTGTATGCTTGGAGCAAAAGGATTAAGATCATCTACAGAATTTGCAATTTTAAATGCAAATTACATTAAAAATAGAATTGAAAATCATTTTGATATTTTATATACGGGAGAAAATGGCAGAGCCGCTCATGAACTAATTATAGATTGCAGACCTTTTAAATCTAACGGGATTGAGGTAATGGATATAGCCAAAAGATTGATTGATTATGGATTTCATGCTCCAACAGTTTCATTTCCTGTTCCGGGAACTATGATGATTGAACCAACTGAAAGTGAAAATATTGAAGAAATCAACAGGTTTTGTGATGCCATGATTCTTATTAGAAAAGAAATAGATGAATGTGTAGAGAATGACAATGATAATTTATTGAAAAATGCACCCCATACTATGAAAATGATAATAAAAGAGGACTGGCAATACCCTTATTCAAGACAAAAAGCAGCGTTTCCAACATCATATGTCTTGGAAAATAAATTTTGGCCCTCAGTTAGAAGAGTTGATGATGCATATGGAGATAGAAACTTGATTTGTACATGTGAACCAATTGAATCTTATCAATGACTTTTTTTAACTTAGTTATAATTAAATATTAAACATGTCTATTAAAATTACTGGTACTGGTTCTTACATTCCGTTATTAACAAAAAAAAATGATGATTTTTTAAATGCTAAGTTTTTAAATTTAGACGGTTCTGATTTTAAGGTAAGTAATGACGTTATAATAAAAAAATTTAAATCAATTACAGGTATTGAAGAAAGAAGGTATGCCAAAGATCATCACAATACTTCAGATTTAGCATTCTTTGCTGCTGAAAAAGCTATTAAAGATGCAGCATTAGATCAAGAAACAATAGATTATATAATAGTAGCACATAATTTTGGAGATATTAAATCTGGTACTAAACAATCGGATAGTCTTCCAAGCCTAGCGAGTAGAGTTAAATTTAATTTAGGAATTAAAAATCCCAATTGCGTTTGTTATGATATTATTTTTGGATGTCCTGGTTGGATTGAAGGTGTTATTCAAGCTTATGCCTTCATTAAAGCTGGAATGGCAAAAAAATGTTTAGTAATTGGAGCAGAAACTCTTTCAAGAACATATGATGTTAATGACAGGGATTCAATGATTTATGCTGATGGAGCTGGCGCTTCAATAGTTGAATTAAAAAGTCAAATTAAAAATAGTGGAATCTTATCTCATAAATCATGTACATTCACTGACAAAGAAGCTTTTTATTTGTTTTTTGGAGAATCCTATGATTTAGAATCTAAATCAAAAACTAAGTACATCAAAATGTATGGCAGAAAAGTTTATGAATTTGCAATAGTACAAGTTCCTCAAGCAATGAAAGAATGTCTTGAATTAACTGACTATTCTATTCATGATGTGAAAAAAGTTTTTCTTCACCAAGCAAATGAAAAGATGGATGAAGCTATTGTTAATAGATTCTATAAATTATATAATCTAAAAACTCCAAAAAATGTTTTACCAATGTCAATAAAAAAACTAGGCAACAGCTCTGTAGCTACAATACCAACTTTATTTGATCTTGTAAACAAACTTAAACTTAAGGACCATTCATTACAAAAAGGTGATATTATTATGTTTGGTAGCGTTGGAGCTGGCATGAATATAAATGCCATTACATATAAAATCTAATAAAATATTTCTTATTTTGATTTTTATATATTTAACTTTATATAGATAATTTAGCTATGCTTTATATAGATGATATAGGAAGGTATTTTTTAATGATAAAAATGTCATTCTTTAAACCCAGTAAATGGAAAGTTCAAAGAAAATTAATTTTTAAAGAGATTAATGATCTTATAATCGAATCTATTCCAATTGTTGCAATTTTATCATTTTTTATAGGGGGAGTTGTAGCTATTCAAACTGCTTTAAATTTAAGTAGTCCATTTTTATCAAAATCTTTAATAGGATTTGCTACAAGACAGTCAGTAATACTTGAGTTCGCCCCTACTTTTATGTCTATCATTATGGCCGGAAAAGTTGGATCCTATATAACTTCTAGTATTGGAACAATGAGAGTGACAGAACAAATAGATGCATTAGAAGTTATGGGAATTAATCCTTTAAATTATCTTGTTTTTCCTAAAATTATAGCTTTATTGTTTTATCCTTTTGTAATTACAGTAGCTATGTTTGTTGCAATTTTTGGTGGATTTATAGCAATGACTTTTGCAGGAGTTCCTAGTGAAGCTTTTATTTCAGGAATTCAAATGGACTTTGATCCATATCACGTTAGTTACGCATATTTAAAGACAATTTTATTTGCTTTTATATTGGCAACCGTACCTTCTTACCATGGGTTTTACATGAAGGGTGGAGCTCTTGAAGTTGGTAAAGCAAGTACATTATCATTTGTTTGGACATCTATCATAATTATTATAGTGAATTTCATTGTTACACAATTATTATTAAGCTAATGATCGAAGTTAAAAACATAAAAAAATCATTTAACGGAACTACTATTATCGAAAATATTTCTACATCCTTTGAAAAGGGTAAAACGAATTTAATAATTGGACAAAGTGGCTCTGGAAAAACTGTATTACTAAAATGCTTGTTAGGATTACATCACCCTGATAGTGGAGAAATAATCTACGATGGTGTTTCTAGCTTAAATATGAATGAAAGTAATAAAACCTTGTTAAGAAGAGAAATGGGGATGGTGTTTCAAGGAAGTGCTTTATTTGATTCAATGACAGTTATTGAAAACGTAATGTTTCCATTAAACATGCTTACAAATAAAAATGAAGATGAAATAAGGGAAAAAGCAAAAATAGTTATTGAAAGAGTTGAGCTTACTAAAGCAGTTGACAAACTTCCTTCAGAAATATCAGGTGGAATGCAAAAAAGGGTAGCTATAGCTAGAGCAATTGTAATGAATCCAAAATACTTGTTTTGTGATGAACCTAACTCTGGATTAGATCCTAAAACAGCAATTGTTATTGACAAACTAATTCATGAAATTACTAAAGAATATAATATAACAACAATCATAAATTCTCACGACATGAATTCAGTTATTGAGATAGGAGAAAAAATTATATTTCTAGTTGCAGGTGAGAAAAATTGGGAAGGAACAAATAAAGAAATTTTAAAAACAAATATTGAATCAGTTAAAAACTTTGTTTATTCTTCAGAATTACTTAAAAAGGTTAAAAAGTATTTATAACTATCAAAACCTAATTAGTTCGAAAGGTTCATCTATAAGTTTTGATGATAACCATGTTTTTATTTTTTGTTCTTGCTTGTTAATATCGTCCTGAGAAATCGTTTCATTCCATTTAACATAAAAAACTAATATTGAATTTTCATCTTTATTATTATTGTCCAAAAGATTCTGTAGATAAAAATCAATAACTTGATCGTAATTTAATTTAACATCCTTAATAAGTGTTTTGTATAAATTATTTTTAGATTCGATTCTTTCTAAACTATTTAACCTATCAGTTAATAGTTGTATTTCTTTAGTTTTATTGTAAAGCTCTAAAGAATCTCTTCTTCTAAGTTCAGCTAAAAAACGTTTTTGTTCTTTAAAATCATTTTCTACTTTTTGCTGATTAAAACTAATTGAGGTCATTGAAAGATGTGGATATTTTTTAATCTTAGCTTTTAATAAACTTATTATATCATCAGAAATTGGGTCTAATCCAAAACTGTTAAATGTTATTTTAGAAATTTTGTCTTCCCAAGGAAAAACATAATTAGAATTGTCAATTTTATATTCAATTTTAGAATTTATAATTAAATAATCTTTGTTAGCTATTCCTTCTAATTCGAAATCTAAAAATTCAGACACAGAATTATTAAACTTATTTTCATACAATACTCCTACAAAAGTGTAAAATGCAGGGATTAACATTAAAACAGAAAACAAAGTGACTAATTTAGAAACAAGTTTTCTTCTTTTGGAGTTGACATAATCTATTAATGGAAAACGAAGTAATTTTATTATTAAATAAGTTGCTAAAACTATGTATAATGTATTGATCATAAACAAATACATTGCTCCAACCGCAAATGAAAGTTTTCCAGTTGCTAATCCGTAACCAACAGTACATAATGGAGGCATTAATGCAGTAGCTATTGCAACTCCGTAAATAACAGTTGATATAGTTCCTTTTTTAGTTTTAGCAATTATAAGAGCTAAGCCTCCAAAAAAAGCAATTAATACATCTCGAATATCAGGCTTAGTTCTAGATAATAGTTCAGATGACTCCTCTCTAAGTGGAAAAAATGAAAAAAACAAATAAGCAGTAAAAACACTTAAAATAACCATAACAGAAAAATTAAGAACAGATTTCTTTAGAGTTTCTAAATCATTTATGGCTATGGATAATCCGAATCCTAAAATAGGTCCCATAAGTGGAGATATGAGCATAGCTCCAATGACAACCGGAATAGAATTTGCATTTAAACCAATCGAAGCAACAAAAATTGAACATATTAAAATCCAAGCTGTTGGTCCTTTAATAGATATGTCATTTTTAATAGAATGAAGAGTAGCAGCTTTATCTGTATCCTTTCTAAAATCTAAAATTTCTTTAAAAAAAGATAATGTTGACCATAGTAATCCTTTTGCATTACCAGAGATTGAGTTATCAGAGTTTTTTATTGATGAATTTTCATCAGAAAAATTAAATTTATTCTCCATATATTAAATTTGTTTCAAGCCAGTCAAATCAGATGAACTTCTAATTTTATCTCCAAGGCCATCAGTCATAACTATATTATATTTTTCGCAAATCTTGGATTCAGGCACTTCACCAACTGATCTATCACCTCCATTTGCAAATACGTGAGGTTTAATGGCTTCTAGCGATGCGCATACGGTTTTATCTTTATCAATTGATAAAAATACTTCATCTACCATTTTTAAAGATTTGACAATCTCTAATCTATCATTTTCATCCATAAATGGTTTGCCTTTTTTCAAAACACATTGATCATTATTATTAACAATAACAACTAATTTATCACCAAGTTTTTTTGACATTTTTAAATATTCTAAATGACCCACATGAATTGGGTCAAAATATCCACTAACTGCTACTATTTTCATTTAATTTTTATTTTAACTCTAGCTACTGGCGAAAACAAAAACTTTCGACCATTAGATACATTTTTACAAATATATCGTTTTCTTCTTTTATGTAATTTGATGAATACTTTATTTTCCTGATAAATAAATGAATCATTCAATGCAACTTCAAAAAGAAAAGATTTATTATCATTATTTAGCTCATAATTATGTAACGCAACAACAAGGTTGATATCAGAGTCGGTAGTTGCAGGTGGATTAATCATATGAAAAGCTAAATGTCTTAAAACATCATCAGGAAAAATTTTATTATTTAAAAATGGCAACATTAAATGTTTATAGATTTTTTTCCACTCAAAACCATGAGGATTAACTCGATATTTAAAAGATTGACTAACCTTAAAGTGAGCTAGTTCATGAACAAGAGTTATTAGAAACCTGAACTTATTGTCAATATGATTTAAGGTAATTTGAAATTTACCATCTTTTAAATATCTAAAATCTCCGTGTTTAGTTTTTCGAGTTTTAACAATTTTAATTGATAAATTTTCACTTTTGATTAAATCAGTTATTAACTCTATAGAATTAGCAGGAATTAAATCAAATAAGCTATGCACCTTATGGATTTGAAATTGAAACAGGTAAAATTTTACCGTTAAAATACTTATGACCATTAATTGAGAAATCATAAATATAATGTGCCATTTCAGTTGATGATAATGGAGCCTGATATCCGGGGAAAGCTTCCTCTAACATTTCAGTTTGAACAGCGCCCAATGCAAGAGTATTTACAATAGGACCAGATGATTTAAATTCTTCGTATAACATTTCTGTTAAGACATTTAAAGCTGCTTTACTACTTGAGTATGCAGATAAGCCAGGGAATTTACTAGAACCTCCTATTCCTCCAATACTGCTAATATTAATTACATGTGATGTATTACAAAAAGAAGGTATTAATAATCTAATTAACTCTGCAAGTCCAAAAACATTTACACTATAAACTGATTTAAAATCTTGTATAGTTGTCTCGACAAATGGTTTGTTAATTAATTTACCTGCATTATTAATTAGAACATCAACAGAGCTAAAGTTTTTTTTTATAAATTTTACGGCATTATTAATTGAGTCAGCATCGGAAAGATCTGTACTAAATGCAGAAACGTTTTTCAAATTTAATTTTGTGATTGAAGAAACATTTCTGGAAAGTGCGATAACATTATAATTATTTTGGCTAAACAGATTAACTAATTCAAATCCTATACCTCTACTTGAACCTGTGATAACAACATTTTTCATAAAATAATTTCTATACTAACATGGTAACTGGATTTTCTACAAACCCTTTTAAAGTTTGTAAAAACAAAGAACCTGTTACACCATCAACAGTTCTATGATCACATGCTAAAGTAATTTTCATAGTATGTCCAATTGTGATCTTATCGTCTCTAACTACAGGTTTTTTAACAATAGTTCCAACGGATAAAATGGCAGAATTCGGTTGATTAATAATTGATGTGAATTCTTCAATTCCAAACATACCTAAATTTGAAACAGTAAATGTACTTCCCTGCATTTCGTCAGGAGAAAGTTTTTTGTCTCTGGCTTTTGAAGCATAACTTTTAACTAAGCTTCCAATTTCTGGGATTGATTTTTCATTTGCAAAACGTATAACTGGAACAACAAGTCCGTCTGGAACACCAACAGCTACGCCAACATGAACATGATGATTTAGTCTCATTTTATCATCAAACCATTGAGAGTTCACTCTTGGATGATGTTTTAAAGCAATTGCACAGGCTTTTACAACTATATCATTAAATGATATTTTAGTTTCTGGAAGCGAATTATATTGATTTCTAAAAGCAATCGCATTATCCATTTCAAATTCTACACTCAAATAGTAATGAGGAGCAGAGAACTTAGATTCTTTAAGTCTTCTTGCGATAGTTTTTCTCATTTGAGAATTTTCTATGTCTTCAAAACTTTCAGTTCCTGACTCTACAATTGTCGGAGGTGAATTGTCTGTAAAATCACTAACAACAGTTGGTGTAAAGTTTTCAACATCATCTTTTATAATTCTACCATTATCTCCAGATCCACTAATCAAATTCAAATCTATACTCTTTTCTTTTGCAATCTTTTTAGCTAATGGCGAAGCCAAAACTCTTAAATTTTCATTATTTGATATAGGCTCTTTAACTGATTCAGTGATTGTTTCTGAGGTTTCAGTAATTATTTCTGTTGGATTATCTTCTATTTCAACTTTGTCATTTGCAATTGGATTAATTCCAAAATTATCTATTGCAGTTTTATAATCAGAATTTGGATCACCGATTACAGCTAATAAACTATCTACTTTTGCAGTCTCACCAACATTAATTCCAATAAACAATAAAGTTCCTTCGTGAAATGATTCAAATTCCATAGTTGCTTTATCAGTTTCAATTTCAGCAAGTATATCACCTTCTTTAACAATATCACCAACATTCACAAGCCATGAAGATACAGTACCTTCTTCCATAGTATCACTAAGCCTAGGCATTGTAACTATCTGAAATGAATCATTTAAAACAGGAGCAGTAACTTTTAGGGTTGGCTGATCATCAGTATTTTGAATTAAATTTTCTGATTCATTTATTTGATCAACTAAATCTAATTGTCCTGAGCTTGAAGATGGGCTTAACAATCCTGAAATATCTTCATCCTTTTCCCCAACAATTGCTAAAAGAGTATCAACAGCTGCAGTTTCACCTTCTTTAATTCCAACATGAAGTAAAACACCATCATGAAAAGATTCAAATTCCATAGTAGCCTTATCAGTTTCAATTTCAGCTAGAATATCTCCTTCTTTAATTGTATCTCCTACATTTACTAACCACTTAGCTACAACTCCTTCCTCCATTGTATCGCTTAAACGCGGCATGTTTATTATTTCAGCCATTTATTTTAATTTATGAGAGATAAAATTATAATCATCTTGTTCGTAAACTGCATCATACATAACTGATTTTTCAGGATACGGAGATTCTTCTGCAAATTTTTGACAATCAAGAACTCTACTTTTTATACTAGCATCAATTGATAAAATTTCTTCTTCTGATGCAAAATCATTTTCTAAAATCACTTTTTTAACCTGAGTAATTGGATCAATTTTTCTATACTCGTTAACTTCTTCTTTTGTTCTGTATTTTTGGGCATCTGACATAGAATGCCCTCTATATCTGTATGTTTTCATTTCTAAAAAACTAGGGCCATCTCCATTTCTAGCTCTTGAAATTGCTTCATGAAGTGCTTCAGCTACTTTCACTGGATTCATTCCGTCAACTGGCCCGCAAGGCATTTCATAACCTAAACCTAATTTCCAAATATCAGAATGATTTGCTGTTCTTTCAACAGATGTTCCCATTGCATAGCCATTGTTTTCTACAATAAAAACTACTGGAAGTTTCCATAGCATGGCTAAATTTAATGTTTCATGTAAAGATCCTTGTCTAACCGCACCATCACCCATATAACACAAGGTTACAGCTCCTCTGTTGAAATATTTATCTCCAAAAGCCATACCAGCTCCAAGAGGAATTTGACCACCTACAATTCCATGACCACCATGGAATCTATGTTCTTTGGAAAATATATGCATAGATCCGCCTAAACCCATAGAAGTTCCAGTTGATTTTCCATATAGCTCTGCCATAACTCTTCTTGGATCAACACCCATACCAATTGGCATTACATGATTTCTGTAGGCAGTAATCATTCTATCCTTTTCAGAGTCAATAACATGTAAAGCTCCAGCTAGTACCGCTTCTTGACCGTTATATAAGTGTAAAAACCCTCTTACTTTTTGTTGAATATATACTGCTGCTAATTTATCTTCAAACTTTCTCCAAAACAGCATGTCTTCATACCATTTTAAATAAGTTTCTTTTGTAATTTCTTTCATTTAATGAATTGTAATTTATAATTCTTTAATTATCAAGAATTATTTAATTTTTTGCAAAGTTAATGTATCTAATTAATACATTAAAAGTAAAAATAAAAAATATTAACTTAATTAAAATTATAAGTAAAAGAAAATCTTAAAGTATTTTCTAATGGACTTATAACACTAGAGGTTGATAATAGATATGATAAGTCTAAGTTGATGTCTTCTAATTTAAATCCTGTTCCAAATGTTATGTATTTTCTTGCCCCTTTATTTTCATTTTCACCAAAATATCCTAACCTAAGTGCAAAAGAATCATCATACGTATATTCTAAGCCCAGAGCAAGAGTGATTTCTTTTAACTCTTCACTGAATCCATCTGGTGCATCTCCAAAAGACTTAAATAGTCCAGATAAAAAAGTTACATCAGCCTGATTATAACCAATAATTTGATCATTAGAATTTAATATTGGAATACTTGGAGAAGGAACTAAAAGCTTATTTAACTCTAAATTAATGGATAATTTATTAGATGAGTCAAAAATAAAATCAAATGCAGATCCTAGTTTTAAGTTAGTTGGAATAAAATTTTTCTTACCAAGCTCTTCATATTTCATTCTAGGGCCCAAATTTGAAATATTAAATCCAAATCTCCATAATCCGTTGAAATTTTGATAAGCTTTTACGTCTGATTGATAAAACCCCGAAATATCAACTGCGAATGAATTTGCTGAACTTGAATCTGAATCAACACTTTGTAATTTTACATCCGACATTAAAAATCTTCCTGTTACACCCATTGAAAAATAATCATTTAATTTTAATATATATGAGCCGTCCAAAGTAAATTCATTTGGGTTTTCTAGATATGGAATATCCTGCGGATTTTGAAGAATATCAATATCTCCCAGACTAAAATATTTAAAGCTAGTTGACCATGAACTTCTTTCATTAATAATATTATAGTAGTTAATATTTGCAAGAAAAACATCACTAACTAGTTTACTTAAATAAGGGGTATAACTAACTCCTACGCCAGAAGCATTATCTAAAAAAACATATTTTGCAGGATTCCAATGCTGAGAAAAAGCATCAGGTGAAGTAGCTACTCCTTGCTCACCAAGACCTGAAGCTCTTGCATCTGCTGAAATCATTAAAAAAGGAACAGCAGTTGTAATCACCCTTCTCTCCTGAGAGAAAAGATATATAACATTTAATATTAGAATTAAACTTAAAGTAATTTTTTTCATGTAATCTACATTTTAGGCTTTAAATACTTACATCAAAAGTAAAATAATTTTTTTTTAAACAATTTACTATCTTGCACATTTAAGAAATGAAATATAATTAATGAAAGTCAAATACACACACACACTATTAGTTTTATTATTATCAATTCTAATTACAGGTTGCAATAGTAATAATCCTTTTAAAAGTAATAAAAATATATCACAAGCCACCGGATGGAAAATTAGTACAAAAGATGGCGGATTTAAAAATAAAAAATCATATAAAGGACAAAACACTGGTCCTGGACTTGTTTTTGTTGAAGGAGGAACCTATACAAAAGGAAACGTTCAAGACAATATTATGCATGACTGGAACAACACTCCTACTCAGCAATACGTCAGATCTTTTTTTATAGACGAAACTGAAGTGACTAATCTAATGTATGTCGAATATTTACATTGGATGAATAAAGTTTTTGCTAAAGACTTTCCTGATATATATAAAGCATCACTTCCAGATACGCTTGTATGGAGAAATCCATTAGGTTTTAACGAGGATATGGTTAATAATTACTTAAGACATCCTGCATTTGAAAATCATCCAGTTGTTGGGGTTAACTGGAAACAAGCTGTAAACTATGCTAAATGGAGAACAGATAGAGTAAATGAACAAATTTTAGTGTCAAATGGCTATATAAGACCAGGAGCAATTAGCCCTGATAGCCTTTCAAACGGTTATTCATTTAATACAAAAGCATATTTTTTAGATCCTTCAAATGCATATAATGGTAAAATGAACGAAATGGCTGATGGTAAACAAATAAATACTGACGAAAGCGGAGAAACTACAATAAATTATGCGTCAAGAGAAAGTGGAATTCTTTTGCCAGAATATAGACTTCCAACTGAGACAGAATGGGAATATGCTGCATTGGCCTTAAGTGAAATTTCAGAAGAAAATTTATACAGAGGAAAAAAGAAATTTCCATGGGACGGAGAATACACTAGATCTGGAAAAAGAAAAAATCAAGGTGATCAGTTAGCGAATTTCAAACTTGGAAAAGGTGATTACGGTGGAATTGCTGGATGGTCCGAAACTGGATCAGGAATTACTTCAGCAGTTAGATCATACCCTCCAAACGATTTTGGATTATACGGGATGGCTGGTAATGTAGCAGAATGGGTAGCAGATGTTTATAGACCTATAATTGATGAGGAATTGAATGACTTTAATTATTATAGAGGAAATTTATATTTCAAACCTTCTATAGACGAAAATGGAAAAGTACTTACAGTAAGTTCAGAAAATGCAAATTATGATAATTTACCAGGGTCATTAAAAAATGAAATTGAAGATGAAGACTCTATTGATAGAACAAATTATAGCAAAGGAGACAATAGAGACTTTAACGACGGTGACAGAAATTCAGTAAGAGATTTCAAACTAGACGGAGAATATTCAAAAATGTATAATTCTCCCGATCAAAATAATCAATTTGAGGAATCCACAACTCTTATAAACAACGAAGCCAGAGTATACAAAGGAGGCTCATGGCTAGATAGGGCTTATTATCTTGATCCTGCACAAAGAAGATATTATCCTGAGTCTATGACTTCAAATTTTATTGGTTTCAGATGCGCAATGTCCTATTTAGGGGAATCAAGAAATAGTAAAAAATCTAGAAAGAGATAAAATAAATTTTTTATTTGTTCTATTGTATTTCATTATATTTAACTGATGCTTACTTCAGAACTTTACAATTATTTTGAAAAATCAAACTCAGTTTCTACTGATAGTAGATCAATTAAAAAGGGTTCAATCTTTTTTGCTCTAAAAGGAGATAATTTTGATGGAAATAAATTTGCAGGAAAAGCAATTAAAGACGGAGCAAGTTATGCTGTAGTTGATGATCATACTTTAAATCATTCACAATATATAAAAGTAGATAATGTTTTAAAATCTTTACAAAGTTTATCTAAGTTTCATAGATCAAAATTATTAAAGACGAAAATCATTGCTTTAACAGGAAGCAACGGTAAAACAACAACTAAGGAACTTATTAATGAAGTTTTAAAAACTAAGTTTAATGTGTCCTCTACAATTGGAAATTTGAATAATCATATTGGAGTCCCATTAACTCTTTTAAAAATAGATCCATTAGCAGAATTTGCTATTATAGAAATGGGGGCAAATCATCTTAATGAAATTAAGTTTTTAACAGAGTTAGTAAATCCAGACTTTGGATTAATTACAAATTTTGGTAAAGCTCACCTGGAGGGATTTGGGAGCTTGAAGGGTGTAATAAAAGGTAAAAGCGAATTATACAATTTTCTAATCTCTAATAATAAAGTAGCGTTTATAAATAATGATGATGAAATACAAAAAAAATATAAAGGAAAAAAAATAAGTTTTGGAAAATCTGACCAATGCAACTTTAAATTCGAGGAGGTCTCAAATGGGATGCGAAGTGGAATTAAATTTAAAAATCAGCTTTTAAATTCTAAATTAACTGGAAATTATAATTTTAATAATATTGCATTTGCTACTTTAATTGGATTACATTTCAATGTGCCTATTTCTAAAATAAAAAAATCAATATCTGAGTATAATCCATCAAATAATAGATCACAAATTATTGAGATAAACAATAAATCTGTTATTCTTGATGCTTATAACGCAAATCCAAGTAGTATGAATTCTTCAATTCAATCATTTAATAAATTAAATGGTTCAAAAACAATTCTATTAGGAGATATGTTTGAATTAGGGAAGGAATCTGAAAAAGAACACTTTGATCTAATCAGTTTTTGTATTAGAAATAAATTTGAAAATATTTTCCTAATAGGATTAGAATTTTTTAAACATAAAAACAACTTTGATGTTCCTTTTTTTTATAAAACTAAAAAAGAGTTGATTAATCATTTTCAAAAGAATCCAATAACTTCAAAGCATATATTGATTAAAGGTTCTAGAGGGATGAAAATGGAAGAGTTAACGAACTATATTTAACATTTATGAAAAAAACGATTTTGTTTTTATTTATTATGCTTAACTCAAGCTGCACAAACAGTATTTTTTGGGAAAACTATGATGAATCTATTGAGATTTTACAGAGTAAAAGCAACTCTAACACAAGAATGCAATTTAAATTAATTCAGTCAAAAAATGAAATCAAAAATGAATGGTTTAAGAATATCTCAAAAGAATTAAGTCAATTTGGTGAAGAAAAATATAATTCGCTCAAAACGCTAATAATTGAAAAAAGTATTCCAGAAATTCAAACTAGTATTTTAAATAGCAGTCTAACTTATGAAGATTTAGTATTGTTTTATTTGTATAGAATTCAATCTATTGAGTTCGATAAAGATCAGTATTTAAATTCAATTATAAGCATTAATAAAAATGTGATAAAAGAAGCTAGAGAAAAAGATAAAACAAAGCCTGAATCTATATTTTCTTTACATGGCATTCCTGTTCTTTTAAAGGATAATATTAATTATGATGGTTTAGCAACTACAGCAGGCTCAATTGCATTAAATGATAATATTTCTCAAAATGCTTTTGTAGTTGACAAATTAATAAATGAAGGAGCTTTAATATTAGGAAAAACTAATCTCAGTGAATGGGCATACTATTTTTGTAATAACTGTCCATCAGGATATAGTGCTAAAGGGGGGCAAACTTTAAATCCATATGCAAGAAAGAAGTTTGATTCAGGAGGATCCAGTTCTGGAAGTGGAGCTGCCATTTCTGCGAATTTTTCTAGTGTTTCTTTGGGTTCTGAAACCTCGGGATCTATTTTATCACCCTCTTCAGCAAACTCTATAGTAGGTTTAAAACCTACTATTGGTTTAGTAAGTCGATCAGGAATAGTCCCTATTTCAAGTACTTTAGACACCTCAGGCCCAATGACAAAAAATGTGATTGACAATGCCATAGTTTTGAAAGCAATTTCAGGATATGATCCAGACGATAGCAAGTCTGTAAATAAATCCACTATTGATCTAGAATCTATTATAAATTCCAACTTAAAAGGAAAGCGATTTGGAGTTTTTAAAGATTATTTAAGTGACTCACTTTATTTAAATGCTATAAATAAAATTAAAAAATCAGGCGGAACAATAATAGAATTCAGTCCTCCTAAAGTTGATTTTAGTGATTTTAGAAAAATATTGGATTTTGACATGAAGTTTGATCTTCCAAAATATTTTAAAAAAAATAATATTCTTTTTAACAGTATTAATGACATTGTTGAATTTAACAGTAAAGATTCTTTATTAAGATCTCCTTATGGACAAGGTATTTTTAAATCTATTGTTAGTGACTCAACTAAATTAGATGAAATAAATTCAATTAAAACTAGAATCAAAACAGAAGGGAAAAAATATTTTGACATAGCTATTAAAAAATATAAGCTAGATGCGATTATATCTATAAATAATTACCATGCAGGCTATGCTGCTGGAGCATATTATCCCTGTCTAACTGTACCAATGGGTTACGACGAAGTTGGTAAACCATTTAACTTGACCTTTATATCTCCGTCGTTTACTGAGAATAAACTTTTACAAATTGGATATGCTTTTGAAAAAGAAACGAATTTCAGAGTTAAGCCTTTTAATTAAATCGCTCATAATAAGTCGAGTAACTTGTTCGTAATGGAGATATTATTTTGAAAATCTCTAAACCGTTTTTAGATTCAAAATTCAGTTTAGATTCTTTATCTATTTTTAAAAAAGTTCCTCTAGCTAGTTTTTGATTTTCATGTGTTAAAGTTCCTTTTTTAATAAAAAAAGAATAAACCAGTTCAGAATTTAAATTAATTTCATGAAATCCATCATCATAATTGATTTCATAAATTTCAATTCCTTCTGACTCCATTTTAAAAGGAGAACCTTTACCTTTTATTGTTAAAACAGAGCTTTTTTCCTTTCTAGACAATGGAAAAGATTCGAGTTTATAATCACTATAAGAAGCAGGTTTGGAAATTGTTTTTGAAATATCTGGATCAAACCAAATTTGAAACATTCGAGAATTATCTAAGAGTTCTTCAGCATGAGATATTCCATTACCAGATCTAATTATCTGCGCATCTCCTTTTAGTAATTCAATCCATTTGTTTTGTTGAGAATCAAAATGTTTTATACTTCCCTCAATGACAAAACTACAAATCTCAAATCCTTGATGGGAATGCAAACCAATTGTACTTCTTGATGATGGAGTCCAAGCATCAGCCCAATAAAATATATTTGAATAGGGTTTTAATTCTCCACCGTCTTGAGTAAATCCAATAGGCTTTTTTTCTAATATTTCACCATTATTGAAATTACCATTTGCTTGCTCTTTACTACTATATATTTTAATTGACATTTTATTAAAGTTTTATAAGGCAATATTAATAAATCTAGTAGTAAAAAGTAACTATAAATTTCTAGGTCCTTTTCAGTAACTAAAAGAAATCAATGTATTACTTATTTATTGTTTTTTAAATAATCTAAGGCTAATGTGGTCATAGATTTTAACCCTGTTATCATGGCTGAATCATCAACATAAAAGTCAGGCGTATGATGAGGAGCTGCTTTTAATGGGTCTGTGCCCTTTTTTGCTCCACCAATAAAAAAATAAATTCCTGGTATTTGTTCTTGAAAAAAAGAAAAATCTTCAGCTCCAGTGATTGCATTCATAGTATTAACATTTTCAGAACCATTAATTCTTTGAAGTGATGGTAACATTTGAGCATATAACTCTGGATCATTATAAGTTATAGGGTAAGTTACCTGGTAGGTAATTTTTGCTTTGGCATTATTAGCCTCAGCAATATTTTTAACTATTTTTTCAAGTCTTTTTATTAGAACATCCTTCATATTATTATCAAGTGTTCTGATTGTCCCTAGCATATATAAACTTTCTGGAATAATATTACTTCTAACACCTCCGTGAATACTCCCAATGGTAACAACTGCAGCAGCTTCAGTTAGAGGCATATTTCTGCTTACAATGGTTTGGATTGAATTAATCATTTGAGATGCTGTAACAATTGGATCTACACCAGTCCAGGGAGTTGATCCGTGTGTTTGAACGCCTTCAATATCAATTCTAAATTCATTAACAGCAGCCATAATTCCTTTTGGTCTAACATAGACTTGTCCAGCACTAATTTGAGACCAAATATGAAGACCAAAAATTGCGTCAACATCTGGGTTTTTTAAAACACCTTCTTTAACCATTAATTCAGCTCCACCTTCTTCCCCAGCCGGTGCTCCTTCTTCTGCCGGTTGAAAAATAAATTTTACAGACCCTGGAATCTGATCTTTAATATCGTACAAAACTTTAGCCACACCAAGTAATATTGCAGTATGGGTGTCATGTCCACAAGCATGCATGACAGGAACTGTATCTCCATTATATTCTCCAGTCATTTTTGAAGCCCAAGGAATATCAGCTCTTTCTTTTACAGGTAAACCATCAATATCTGCTCTTAAAGCAACGACAGGGCCAGGTTTACCTCCTTTTAATAATGCAACAACTCCAGTTTTTGCAACACCTGTCTGTGGTTCAAGACCAATTTTTCGTAATTCTTCAGCTATCCTTTCAGATGTTTTAAATTCTCTATTGCTAAGTTCCGCATTTTCATGAAACCAATGTCTTAGGTCTATAACTTGATTTTCATAATCAGAAATTAATTCAGTAATTTTTTTATCAAATTTTTGAGAAAAAGAAAAAAAAGAACAAAACAAGAATACAAGCACTAAATATTTTTTCATAATAATATTATTTTAAGTTTGAATTTAATTTTTCACAAGCTTTCAAAAACATTTTTTTCAAATCAGTATCTATAATTCCCTCTTTTGAATTAAAGTTTGAAGAAAAATTAGGTAAAGAAAATATTGGAATCTCAAACTTATGGTTAAATGAAATTCTATTATATGCTGTATCTAAAACTGACTTTGCTCCTTTTTCTCCGTCAGAGGTGGACAGCAATAACATCGGCTTGTCCCACCAAACTATTTTACCAATTCTTGAAATCCAGTCAAATATATTTTTGAAAGCAGCAGTATAAGAACCATTATGCTCAGCAAAAGAAATTATTATTGCATTAGAAGATTTTAAAATTTCATAAAACTTATTAGCCTTCTCAGGAATTCCGTATTTAGATTCTTTGTCTTCGCTAAATATAGGCATCTCAAAATCATTAAGATCTAAAATAATTATTTCAGCATTTTCAAATTGATTCGATGCATATATAGACAATTCTTTATTGATAGATTTTTTAGAAGAACTTGCTCCAAATACAACAATTTTTTTCATATAGTGGGTCATACTGGATTCGAACCAGTGACTTCTACCCTGTCAAGGTAACACTCTGAACCAACTGAGTTAATGACCCATTTCTGTAAAACACAGAAGAATAAAAAAAGGGATTTAAAGCTTGCGTCCTTTTTTTTTATCCTAATGCAACTAAAATAAGCATTTAAATATTAGAATCTACAAAATTAATATCTATACTATCATTTGCAGAAACATTTTTGTTACCAGCCTTATAAACAGAATAATTCTGAACCATTTTTTGTACTCTCCCTGCTTTCATTATAAATGTATTTATTAACCTATTCTCTGTGTTCATCTACAACTGACATATTCTATTTATCATTATATTTAGATTATGAAAATCAGAAATACATTAAAATCATAGTTTATGATGTATCATGGCGGATTTGATAATGGTCCTAAGGACTTTGAAAAAAAATTGACAAAAAATCAAGCTAAATGGCTTGTTATTTTTATAGTTGCAATACTCTTACTAATCATAATATTTGCCTAAAATTAACAACAGATAATATGAAAAAACAATTAAAACATTTGCCTTTTATTATTGCTATTGGTTTGTTTCTTTTAGGGGTTTCGGATTACAGTGACGAAACTGATTTGCTTGATCCGTTTAACGAACCATCTCAATACTATTTTACAATTACTTTTTTAATAATGTTTTTTCTTTGGAAGAATAATTACTTTACACGTAATAAATCATAGTTTGTGAAAAGAAAAGAAAAAATGTTTAGATTTTGGGTTGATATTTTATTTAAGATTATAGTATTTATAGCATCAGTAATAGCTATGAAATTAATTTTCTTTAAATAATCAATAATTACTTTTTATTGAACACTACAGGAAAAGAATAACTAATTGCTACTGGATAATCATTTTTAAGTGCAGGTTCCAAAGAGGGTATTTTTTTAATTACTTTTTCTGCTTGAACTCTATATTCCTCATCACCAAATGAAGTTATTTCAAAAATATTTCCATCATTTTCAATAATTAGCTCTAAAAAAACAATTACCTGATCACTATCTTTAGAATGAGTTTTTGGATATTTTAAATATTTTTTCACGTAAAAATCAATGTTTTCTTTAAATAACGAAATAGAGGTTTCAGGCGTTACATCTACAGCTTTTGGAAACAAAGGAGCCCAATCAATGCTATCTAAAGTAAAAATATCATTTGGATCAAAGTTCTGTGATTCAAGTCTATATGTAACTGGAATTCTAAAAGGACGGGGACTAACGATTCCATTAATCTTTCCGGGTTTCATTACAGGAAGTTGATCAAATATTTTCATAGCAGCTTCTTCAAAAACAGCATTGGCAATCCTTAATGACTCAGCGTCCTTAAACTCAACACCAACTATAGAAGATTTAGCAAAAAGTTTATCAACTTTGCCATTGATGTCTATTTCAAAAAATACATTTACAACAGATTGAAGACCAATATCTTTAGCAGAGTCTGGAAAAATAAAATATTTCTCAATGTGCTCACTTAACGTTTCATTGAAACAAATACTTTGATTCTTAACTGGAACTAATTTACAAATAGGAAAAACAGGAAACTCATCCGTTACAACTTCGTTATCTTGAGAAAAAAGAAAAGAAAAAAAGAAAAGAAAAACAACTGAAAGTAATTTCTTGAACATATATTTTTTTTAGTATTATTAAGAAAAAGCTAATCTACAATTAAGTAATCTTTTTTTTATTAAATTTATAATGAATTATAAAAAATAGTATGAAAATTTATAAATATATTTTACCATTCTTTTTTCTTGCTTTAATGAGTTCATGCGAAAATATGGATCAAGAAATGACTGATGATGAATTAATACAGGCAATTATTGAATCTGACCATAGAATTTCTGTGACAAAGAGTGAAATCCCTAAGACAGCTATTACAAGTTTAAACTTTAAAATGCCTGATGAAGTAATTCGTGTTGCTGAACTAGCTCCTGAACTAGGTTATGAAATAGAAATGAAAAGCTGGGACTTTTTTGATTTTGAACTTGATTATGAAAGAAATGATAACCAGTATTTCTCAACAAATGGGAGAGAATTAGATTCTTCAAAGAACGGAAAAGATGATTGGGGAGATAAAAAAAATAATGATGGTAAAGATGAAAAGAAAAAAAGGGGACCGTGTTTTAAATTTGTTTATCCAATTTCATACACTATGAAAGATGGAGCAGTGATTTCAGGAAATAATAGAAAAGAAATTCACAATCAAATGAAAGTGTATTTTGAAAAAAATGGTAAAACAAAAGAAAACAAACCGACTTTAAATTTGCCTATTCAAATTCTGACTATTGACCATAACAAAAAGATTTCTAAAAAAGACATATTAAACCTTGATGATTTAAAAATGCTTATGGTTTACTGTAAAGCAAATAAAAATGAGAACGGAGACAAAAAAAGTGATTAGAATCAATATAAAATAAAAGAGCTCCATTATGGGGCTTTTTTTGTTTAAAGACCGTTTATTTTATTCCAGGCAAAAAACATAGACGAAGCAAAGAAAAACAAAGCACCCATCGGTAATAAAAAAAATGGTTCATCCAGATACCCGTTTTCATCAATTTCCGATCCAATTAAAAAAAACAATAGATAACAGGACAAACTAATTAAAAATAAAATTAATGGTAATTTTTTTCTCACAATTAAAATTTTACTATTTATAATATTTTAAAAATACATAAATCTAATTTTATATTTTTTATTTTTGAACAGATATTATATTATATGAAACATATTTCTAAACAAGATTTAAATGCTATGGATCGCATTTATAGATTGAATTTAATTAATAGCTGTACAGGCTATAAATCTGCTAATTTAATAGGAACTGTTTCAATAGAAAACATTCATAATGTCGCTGTTTTCAGTTCTATAACTCACCTAGGAAGTGATCCAGCTTTACTGACCTTTATTGTAAGGCCAACAACAGTACCTAGAGACACCTACAAAAATATTCTTGATAATAAAGAATTTACTGTAAATCATATAAATATTGACGATATCAAAGAAGCTCACCATACTTCTGCAAGGTATCCCTCAATTATTTCTGAATTTGATGTGACAGATTTAGAAAAGGAATTTAAAGATCATTATAAAGCACCATTTGTAAAATCATCAAATGTAAAATTAGGGTGTAAGTACTTAAACCAATACGAAATTAAGGAGAATAATACATTATTAATGGTCGCTGAAATTAATGATATTTATTTTAATGAAGATATTATTCAAAATGATGGCTGGCTAAATTTAGAGACTGCTAAAACAGTGACTGTTAATGGACTTGACGGTTACGCTTTACCTAGTTTAGTAGATAGATTTGAATATGCTAAACCTAAAAATGAATAATTTTATAAATACAGGGATTTTAAAATATTCTGAAATCAACTCTCAAAAAGAACCAATTTTACTTAAGGAGCTGAACAGGGAAACTCACTTAAAAATTTTAAATCCAAGAATGTTAAGTGGTGCTTTTCAGGGAAGATTAATATCATTAATATCCAAATTAATTAAACCTAAAAAAGTATTAGAAATTGGAACCTACACTGGATATTCTGCATTATGTATTTACGAAGGTTTAGATAAAAAAGGAATAATTCACACTATTGATAAAAACGAAGAACTAGTTGAAATTCAAAAAAAATATTTTAAAAAAACTGGAGAGAGAGAAAAATTTATTCAGCATACTGGAAATGCTCTAGAAATCATTCCTGAAATCAATGAAACATTTGATTTAATTTTTATAGATGCGGATAAAGAAAATTATATAAATTACTTTAATTGTATTATTGATAAATTGAACAAAAACGGAGTTATTCTGGCGGATAATGTGCTTTGGAGTGGAAAAGTAAATGATGAAAGACAGCAAGATGAAACAACAAAAATATTACGATTGTTTAATGAACTAGTAAATAATGACAACAGAGTGGAAACTATTTTACTTCCTATTAGAGATGGTATTTCTATAATTAGAAAAATTTAGAATTTTCTTTTAATAGATCCTCCCAAATCATCCATTTTTTCTTTAACATCTTTTATTTCTTTTTTTATAGAATCCGTATCAATTCCTTGATTTTCGGCGCTTTTTTTTATTTCTGACTTAATATCTTCTGTAGCATCTTTAACCTGACGAATTCCTTTTCCTAATCCTTTAGCAATTTCAGGAATTTTGTCAGCTCCAAAAACTAATAGAACAATTAATCCAATAAAAAGAATTTCGGGACCACTAATAAAAAAAATCATAAATAATTTTATTTTATGTAAATATAAAAAAAAGGTCAATTAAATAATTGACCTTTTTTTGATTAACCTTTTACCTTAGATTTAAATTTGTCAAATTCTGATTCATCCTTTTTCTTAGGCCATGAATTATTTGATGTATCAATATCAGCAGTTTCTAAATCTGGATCTAAATTGATATTTATAATTTTTTTATTAGAAGTAATTAATTTCTTTACCTCTTTATCATTTTTTCTCCATATTTGAGCAGGATAAGTAACTCTTTTAGTCGTTCCATCTTCGTATTCATAATCAACAATAATTGGCATAACCAAGCCTCCTGGTTTTTCAAAAATGATTTCATAAAAGAATTTAGGAACTTCTTTATCAGAAACTTCGTTTTCTTTGAGATAATTGTTAAGTAATTTTGAATTTTCTAAAGGATCTTTGTCTTTAATGCTATTAGTGTCATTTTCAAAATTTTCTAAAAATACTAGTGGTCGTAACCTATTTCTAGGAATACCTCTTTCTTCCATAATTTTTTTCATTTCTTCTCCTGGTTCGCTTGAAATAAAATATTGTTTTACATCCTTAATTCCAATATCTACATAATCTGTTGTATAAAACCATCCTCTCCAAAACCAATCTAAATCAACAGCAGATGCATCCTCCATAGTTCTGAAAAAATCTTCTGGACTAGGATGCTTAAACATCCAGCGTTTTGAATAAGTTTTAAAGGCGTGATCAAAAAGTTCTTTGCCCATAATTGTTTCTCTTAAAATATTAAGAGCTGTAGCAGGCTTTCCATAAGCATTAGGACCTAGGCTGTATACGTTTTCAGGATTACTCATGATTGGTGCTAAAAAATTTTGATCTACACCCATATATCTTGTAATCATACTGGCTGGTCCTCTATCAGATGGGAAGTTTTCGAGTGGATAAATAATTTCTGGAATATCTTTACCTAATTTTTGTTCGGTGATGTATTGAACATAAGTATTAATTCCTTCATCCATCCAAGCCCATTGTCTTTCATCGTTATTCACAATCATTGGAAACCAATTATGCCCAACCTCATGAATTATCACACCTATCATTCCAAATTTAACATCATCAGAATAAGAACCATCCAAATTAGGTCTTCCAAAATTGAAACATATCATTGGATATTCCATACCAATTTGTTTTGCGTGAACAGAAATTGCTTTATGATAAGGGTAGTCAAATGTATAATCTGAATAAGTTTTTAAAGTTTCAGCTACTACTACAGTTGAATAATCCTCCCATAAAGGGTTACCTTCTTTTGGATACATAGAAACAGCCATCACATCTTTATCTCCAATTTTAACTGCCATCATATCCCATATAAATTTTCTAGACGTTGCAAAAGCAAAATCTCTAACATTTTCAGCAACAAAGTGCCATGTTTTTTTCTTTTTCGAAAAACCTTTTTCAACTTCTTCAGCTTCTGCTTGAGTTACTATCATTACAGGCTTATCATATGTTTTTTTTGCTTTATTGTAACGTTTAATCATTTCTTTAGAGAATACACTCTTTCTGTTTTGAAGCTCTCCAGTTGCATCTAATATATGATCAGAGGGAACAGTTATCTTTACGTCATAGTTTCCAAATGGCAAAGCAAACTCACCATCTCCCCAAAATTGATAATTTTGCCAACCTTCAACTTCATTATAAACAGCCATTCTTGGAAAGAATTGAGCTATAATATAAACTCTGTTACCATCTTTATCAAAAGATTCATAACCAGATCTCCCATCTTGATTTACGTGATCCTGAATATTATACCACCACTTAATTGAAAAAGAAAAACTTTCGCCACTTTTTAAAACACTAGGTAAATCAACTCTCATCATAGTTTGATTTACAAAATGTTTTAAAGGCTTCTTATTTCCATCTAAAACATATTCAATATTAAACCCTCCATCAAACGGATCAGTCAAAAATTCTTTATTAAAAGCTGAGGGAGCATACGCAGGCGAAACTCCACCTTCATCAATAAGAAGAGAAGGAGAATCTTTTTTTCTAATATTTTGATCTAATTGCACCCATAAATATTCCAAATTATCGGGTGAATTATTAGTATAAGTTATAGTTTCAGAGCCATATACCCTCTTATTTTCATCATCCAATTCAATATCCATTTTGTAATCGGCTTGTTGTTGATAATATGCTGGACCTGGTGCACCAGAAGCAGTTCTGAACATATTAGGTGAAGAAAATTCTTGATAAAGTTGTCTAAACTTATTTACATTTATATTTTCTTGGTTTCTTTCTTTTGGCACCTGAGACAAACCAGAAAATGAAACTAGTAAACCAAGAACAAATAATACTATTTTTTTATAATTCATAATTTATTTATTAAAAATTAAATTTAATGAAAATCTTTAAATATCCAGAGAAAGTATCGAATTATTCATTCTAGAAATAAAACTCTTTTTATTACCATTTTTTTTAACATGAATAATATTCTTTTGTTCAGAATAAATATCAAATAAAAGTTTATTGTCAATACTAAGATTATTAAAATTTGGAAGATTTTCAATTTCTAAATAAAACACATACATATCATTTTTATTTTCTAAGCCTAAAAAATTTAATTTATTTTTAACATCATCCAATAAAACAATAAGAAATGAATTAAAATAATTATTGATATTATTATGGTACAAAGAATCAATAAGCATCTTATCAGTTAATATATCATTTATATCATATTTTTTTTTGAAAGCTTCCTTAAAATCATCTTTGAATAATCTTACAGTAATTTGAAGAGAATTTGAATCAGTAAAATTAAAAAGAGATGTACTAACATAGTATTTGTGTACTGAAAAACCTAAACAAAAAACTATTAGAATTAATTTTAATTTATTCATTTCTACTTTTATAAAATTTATCAAATGCTTCTAAAACTAATCCATGATTTGACAGTTTAAAATCATTTTGGATTGAACTATTTTCAATAGCTCCAAGGACAAATTCATATACCTCATCTTGCGTTAGGTTATAGGATCTTGTAAAAAAACTGACACCATAAAACTCAATAACATCAACTGTAGAAATATTCTGTTTATCCCAAACTCTTCTTTTTTTCAAACGTTTATAATATCCACTTAGGTTTTTATATAAAGCTTCAATATTAATAGCCATTACTGGTAAGCCAATAAAAGGTACGATTTTCTCAATTTTTTCTTCTCTAATTCCTTTAAATCCTGGAATACCAACATCATCAAAATTTACTGGGACCTTAACATTAGAGTTTGCCATATCATTTAATATATTTCCTGACAAATTATGAGATCTGACCACAACGTTACTTAATTGATTAATAAATTGATCAACATAAACTTTTAAATAAACTTGATCAAATATTTCTTCTTCCATTACAATTACACGGGGTTTTATTTGAACCGAAGATATTATAATCGTGTCTTGTTTTTTAACTCCAATTTCAAAGACCCCATTAATATTAGTAATTGTTTTGGAACCACTGGTCTTGTTTATTATGTGGATACCACTAATACTTACTGAATCGTTAACAATTTCGCCTTTTAAAGTTTTAAAATTTTGTTTGTTTTGAGAAAAAACAGAGATTAATCCTAAAAAAAAACAAAATATAAAACTAACTTCTTTCAAGTATCTTTTTAAATTTATCACTTTGTTTAATTAGAAAATCTAATAGTTGAAATTCATTACTTTTTTTAAATAAAAATTTTGAAGGAAATTTATCATCACAGTACAACAAGAACTCTGGAATATATTGTTTTTTAACGCCAAGGCTTTTAATAAAAAAAGCATCGTCATATACCTCTCTAATTAAATCACTTGGTTTAAAATTAACGTTACTTAATTCCTTGTCGATTTCTTCGTCTTTATTAGAAGATTGAGCAATCATTTTGTAAAGGTTTATAAAATTTAATCCATTGTTAAATGTGCCTGCTTTCAAAATTTGATTTTCAATTTTAGATGACTTATCAAAGTCATAATATGTTCTTTTAAATTCTTCCTCTTTTAAATCTAAAAACTTTTGTGTATTCTCTGGTCCAACAACTACTTCATCTAATACAGTTACCTTTTCATTAACATCTATAACTAAACGGCTTTTTTGAAGAATTTCTTTATTTACAACAACGGATCTTATTTGATATTGTACAGATGAAAAAACAAGTCGATCATTTAATTTGACAAGTATTTCAAACTCTCCTTCACCATCTGTTATTGTAGCTTTTCTACTCGTATTATTCACAACATTAGCAGATATTACGTTGCTGTTTTTATATAAAACCTTTCCCCGAATCCATGTTCTATCATCGGATTGAGAATAAATCATATTAGAAATAAAAAATAATATAAAAACGTATCTCATAAAATAAATTGAGCGAGAGACCGGGTTCGAACCGGCGACATTCAGCTTGGAAGGCTGACGCTCTACCAACTGAGCTACTCTCGCATTATTACAAATATAAAATTAATGAATTCTTATGTTATATTAATAACAACTAAATATATTACTAATTTTAACTTTAATGAGTTTGATTTTAAAAAAAGTTAAAAGCACGGATTTATATCTTTTAAGAAACAAAGTCTTGAGAAACAGTAAAGGAATTAAGTACTGTAAATTTGAGGGAGATGAACGTGAGGATACAGTACATTTTGCTGTATTTAAAGATAATTCAATAATTGGTGGAGTTTCCCTTATTAAAAACAATACTAATAATATCAAATCCTCAAGTAATATTCAACTTAGGGGGATGGCAGTTTATAAAAATTATCAAAAAAACAAAGCAGGTTCATTATTAATTAAAAAAGTAGAATCCTATTGTACAAAAAATAATATTGATTTTATCTGGATGAACGCAAGATCAGAGGCTTTAGAATTTTATTTAAAAAATGGTTACATAAAAACTAAAAAAAGTTTTAATATTGAAGGAATTGGTGAACACTATTTTTTACAAAAAAAAATAAAATGATAAAGCATATAAAATTTTTATTAATTCTATTTTTTTTAATTTGTGTGAAAAATCATTCTCAAGAAAATATGAATATAGATTTTATTACAGGAATTGAACATAATGATTTGGTTGGAGACAGTTTAAAACTTGAATCAAAAACATTTTTTGCTTTCAAAAAAATGGAAGATGCTGCAAAAAAGGACGGTATTATTTTAAAAATTGTTTCAGCTCATAGATCTTTTGAAAGACAAAATTTTATTTGGAA
>ENA-ORDA01000329-ORDA01000329.1-marine-metagenome-genome-assembly--contig:-NODE-329-length-49809-cov-5.073353_pt1 | contig 49809 bp, 49 predicted proteins | sample MGYA00237778_ERZ508506 | MGnify/ENA primary metagenome ERZ508506 (study PRJEB26177, sample SAMN06267891) | marine metagenome | isolation source: Monterey Bay, California, USA | place: Pacific...
GAATAATACAGTGTATTTTATAGACGTCATTTTACCAATTCCTTTAAAACAAACATTTACCTACGAGGTAAATAAAGATGAAGCTATGTTCCTTAGGCAAGGAATGCGAGTTGCGGTTCCATTTGGAAAATCTAAGCTATATACTGGAATTATTTATGCGATTCATCAAGTGGCCCCTCAGGGTTATGATACAAAATCTATTGATCAAATTTTAGATGAGAACCCAATTGTCAATGAGATTCAGATAAAACATTGGGAATGGATGGCAAATTATTATATGTGTACTTTAGGTGAAGTTTTGAGAGCTGCTTTGCCAAATGCCTTTTTATTGGAAAGTGAAACGATTATAACCTTAATAGATAAGAATCCAAAAGATGAATTTAAATTAAGTGATCAAGAATTTTTGGTTTTAGAGGCATTGCAAGTTCAATCATATTTGCACATAAACGATATTCGAGGCATTTTGGATAAAAAAAATGTGGTAAGTATACTTCAAAGTCTTTTAGGGAAAGGTTTAATTGGGGTTCAAGAGGAGGTTTATGAAAAGTATAGCCCAAAAATTAAACGCTACATCAAACTTTCTTCTGATTTTTCTACGGAAGAAAATTTAAAATTATTAATAGATTCTTTAACAAGAGCGCCAAAGCAAAAACAAGTCCTTATGACATTATTTATGCTGTCCTCCAAAGAAAAAAAACCGATAGAATCGGTTTTTCTTCAGAAAAAAAGTGATACCAGTTCTTCTGTTATTAATGGTTTGGTTAGCAAAGGTGTTTTAACAGAATATTTTATTCGAAAAGATAGAATTTCGTATGATGGTGAGGATACTTCAGATATAAAAAAATTAAGTGATGCCCAATCAGAAGCTTTAAAGAAAATAAAAATTTCTTTTGAAACTAAAAACACCGCATTATTGCATGGTGTTACTTCAAGCGGAAAAACTGAAATTTATGTTCAATTAATTAAAGAAATTTTAAAACAGCAAAAACAAGTTTTATATATGCTTCCAGAAATAGCATTAACCACACAATTAATTACTAGATTACAGCATTATTTTGGTGAAAAAATTTCAGTTTATCATTCAAAATACTCAAAAAGTGAACGAGTTGAAGTATGGAATAATGTATTAGAAAATAAACCAAAAGCTCAGGTTATTATTGGTGCGCGATCCTCACTTTTCCTGCCTTTTTTTAAGCTAGGACTTATTATCGTTGATGAAGAACATGAGCCTTCGTTTAAACAATATGCGCCTTCTCCAAGATACAATGGTAGAGATAGTGCTGTAGTACTTGCTAAATTACATAATGCAAAAGTATTGATGGGTTCAGCAACACCTTCATTAGAAAGTTATTACAATGCAAAAAATGACCGTTATGGATTTATTACATTAAAAAAACGCTTTGGTAATGTTATGATGCCTTCGATAGAATTGGTTGATATAAAAGAAAAGTATCGTAAAAAATTAATGAATGGTCATTTTAGTGATCGCTTACTTGAAGAAATAAATTTATCTCTAAAAAATAATGAACAAGTCATTTTATTTCAAAATAGAAGAGGCTATTCACCTGTCATAGAGTGTAATACTTGTGGTGTATCTCCACAATGCCCAAATTGTGACGTAAGTTTAACGTACCATCAATATAAAAATCAGTTAAGGTGTCATTATTGTGGTTATAATGTACCAAAGATGGTATCATGTATTGCTTGTGGAAGTGAGACGTTAGATCATAAAGGTTTTGGTACAGAACAAATTGAATTAGAGTTGAAAGAATTATTTCCTGATTCTAGAATCGCTAGAATGGATCAGGATACGACTAAGAGAAAACATGCACATGCCAAAATAATTGAAGCTTTAGAACTTCAAGAGATAGATATATTGGTTGGTACTCAAATGTTAGCAAAAGGTTTAGATTTTAGGCATGTTAGTTTAGTGGGGGTAATGAATGCAGATAATCTATTAAATTTTCCCGATTTTAGAGCACACGAAAGGAGTTTCCAATTATTACAACAAGTTGCTGGTAGGGCAGGTAGAACAAAAAAAAGAGGAAAAGTAATTATACAGACCTACAATCCATATCATCAAATATTACAACAAGTAAGCATTAATAGTTTTGATGAAATGTATAAGCAACAAATGGAAGACCGGTATCAGTTTAAATATCCTCCATATTATAGGATGATTAAAATTGTAGTAAAAGAACGCTCTTTTCAAAAAATGGATAAATCATCTATTTGGTTAGCAAAGGCTTTAAAAATAAAGTTAAAGGAAAATATACTTGGCCCAGAAACTCCAGCTATAGGTAGAATTCGTAATATGTTTATTACTAATATTTTGATTAAAATTCCGAAGAATCAATCCTTGCCAAAAACTAAGGAATATGTTAATTCAATTATGAGAAACTTTTACTCGATAAAAGAATTTTCGAGCGTTCGAGTAATTATTGATGTAGATAACTATTAACGACTCATAGAAGCAGACAGTGCTTCAATAAGCTGAGACTTCCTATTTCTACTTAAAGGAAGTTGTTGTTTTTCCAACTCAATAACTTTACTATTATACCTCAATACTTTGTCAAGATTCACGATATAAGATTTGTGAATTCTTAAAAACCGATCTTCAGGCAATATAGCTTCAAATGTTTTCATGGTTGAAAGAACAATTAATGAATCATTTTCAGTTACTAACTTTACATAATCTCCTAATGCTTCAATATATTTCAGATCGTTTAAGAATACTTTACGCTTTTTAAGGTTGCTTTTTACAAAAATAAAATCATTTTCATCAAAAGATTCATCGTTTTTCATTTTAAAATTACTAACAGCTTTGTGTACAGCATTTAAAAAACGTTCTTTTGAAATTGGTTTACGTAAATAATCAACAGCATCATAATCAAATGCTTTAAAAGCATATTTGGTTTTACCAGTAACAAAAATAATTTGTGGTTTAAGAGTAAGATCATCCAATAGAGCAAATCCAGATAGAATCGGCATTTCAATATCTAAAAAAACAAGATCAATTTCTGAAGTTGCCAAACCTATTTTTGCTTCAATCGCATTACTATATTCAGCAATAAGTTCTAAAGAAGGATGATTTTTTATCAATCTTACGATAGAAAGTCTTTGCAAAGTTGAATCATCAACAATAGCACATTTTAATATTGGATTGCTCATAAAGTTAGTCTTAAATGAATACAATAATACTTAAAATGTCGATGAAATGCAAATTCCATTAACTTTAACGATAAAATATTGATTTTTGTTTTTTTTTGTAGGAATAAAATTTACTTAGGTAATGAAGTTTGTTAATAGTAAAAAAAATAGTATTTTTGCACGCTCTTGGGAATTCCTGAGGTAAATAATAATAATTTAAAATAGATTTTTATGAATCATTATGAAACTGTTTTCATCTTAAATCCCGTTTTATCTGAAGAACAGATAAAGGAAACAGTAAAGAAATACGAAGATATTCTTGTTTCTAAAGGTGCTAAGATGATATCCAAAGAAAATTGGGGGCTAAAAAAATTAGCTTACGCAATTCAACACAAAAAAAGTGGTTTTTATCACTTATTTGAGTTTACAATAGCTGGTGAAGCTCTAAACGACTTAGAAATTGAGTTTAGAAGAGATGAACGTATTATGCGCTACCTAACTGTAACACTAGACAAGCATGCAATCGCATGGGCTGAAAAAAGAAGAAACCGTAACAAAAAAACCGCATAAGCTATGTCATCTATTGAACAACAAGCAAAAGGAAAGAAAGAGGGAGATATTAGATATTTAACACCTCTTAATATTGAGACTTCTAAAGTTAAGAAATATTGTATGTTTCAAAAATCTGGAATCAAATATGTTGATTATAAAGATTCTGATTTTTTAATGAGGTTTATTAATGAACAAGGTAAAATTTTACCAAGAAGATTAACAGGTACTTCATTAAAATATCAACGTAAAGTTGCTGTAGCTGTAAAGAGAGCTCGTCATTTAGCATTAATGCCATACGTAGCAGATTTATTAAAATAAAAAATAGATAGGATATGGAACTTATATTAAAAAAAGACGTTGAAAATCTAGGATTTGCTGACGACTTGGTAATTGTAAAAAATGGATATGGTAGGAACTTCTTACTTCCTCAAGGATTAGCTGTTTTAGCTACACCATCTACAAAAAAGATACTAGCAGAAACTTTAAAGCAACGTGCTTTTAAGGAAAAGAAAATCGTTGATGATGCTCAAAAAGAAGCTAATAAATTAAATGGATTAGAAATTAAAATAGCTTCTAAAACTGGAGAAGGAAACAAATTATTTGGATCTGTTGCTAGCGCTAATTTAGTTGAAGCTCTTGAAAGTAACGGTGTAACTATTGACAAGAAGTTTATTACCATCGCTGGTGGATTAATTAAGCGTACTGGTCAATATGAAGCTAAAATTCGTTTTCATAGAGATGTTATTGCTAATTTTTCATTCGAAGTAGTAGGAGAAAAAAAATAGATATTGTTAGTTAATAGCTAAAAGTTGTTAATATAAAAAACCATTTACTAGAGTAAATGGTTTTTTTTATTTTACTTTCGAATCATAATAACCAATTAATTCATTTATAATGAGACATTACAAAAAATTATTATTTGCTATGTTTTTTTTATTAGGAGCTATAAGTGCTGAGGCACAGGTAACATCTTCTAGTATTAAAGGTTTAGTTTTGGATGAAAGCAATCAGCCCTTTTCAGGAGCAAATATTGTAGCAATTCACACCCCTTCAGGCACAAAATCTGGTGCAATTACTAATTTTGAAGGTAGATATAGTTTACTTAATATGAGGGTAGGCGGACCTTATACTGTCACCATAACTTATTTAGGGTACGATAGCCAAATTTTTAATAACGTATATCTTGATTTGGGGATTACCTTTAATTTAAATGTAGTCTTATCAGAGGATAGCCAACAACTAGATGCAGTAGTTATCACCGGAAGTACTGGTAAAAGCACCTTTGGATCTGACCGAACAGGTCAAGAAACCAATGTGGGTAGAAGAGAATTAACTCGTTTACCATCCATTTCAAGGTCTGCTAAAGATTTCACAAGATTAGAGCCCTCTGCGAGTGACGGGTCTTTTGGAGGAAGAAACGATCAGTTTAACAATTACTCACTTGACGGTGCTATTTTTAGTAATCCTTTTGGTTTAGACGCAGCAACGCCTGGAGGGCAGACAGATGCACAGCCTATATCTTTGGATGCTATAGAACAAATACAAATTTCTACAGCACCTTATGATGTAAGACAGTCAGGTTTTACTGGTGCCTCAGTAAATGCGGTTACTAAAAGTGGAACAAACGATTTTCATGGTACCGTTTATGGTTTCTACAGAAATCAAGACCTTACTGGTAGTAAAGTTAAAGGAGATGATATTTCAGTTCCAAAACTAAAACAATTACAATTTGGTGCCAGTGCTGGTGGTGCAATTGTAAAAAATAAATTATTCTTTTTTGCCAACTTTGAAAAAGACGACAGAGAAGACTTAGCTCAAAATTGGTTGCCCAATACAGGTTCTGGTTTTATTAATGAATCAAGAGTTTTAGAATCTGATTTAAATGAAGTTAGAGATGCATTATTAAGTGTAGGATATGACCCAGGAGCCTACGAGGGATATACTCATAAAACAGAATCGACCAAGGGAATTTTTAAATTGGATTGGAATATTAATGATAATAACCGTTTAGCTATTATTTATAATTTTTTAGATGCATCAAAAGAAAAACCTGCTCATCCATCTGCTCTAGGGTTTAGAGGTCCAAGTGCATCTACTTTACAGTTTGAAAATGCAGGCTACCAAATCAATAATAAATTAAATTCCATACAAATGGAGTTGAATTCTAACCTTGAAGGAAATGCTTCTAATAAATTGCAAATAGGCTATAGTTCATTTCATGACTTTAGAAATCCAAAATCGACTCCTGCACCATCTATAACTATTACTAAAGATGGATCTAATTACATTATTGCTGGTCAAGAACCATTTTCAATTCATAATGACCTTAAACAAAAAGTTTTTCAGTTTTCTGATAATTTAAGTTTTGTAAAGGGGAATCATACTGTAACTTTTGGTTTATCCTTTGAAAAGTTTGAATTTGATAATTCTTTTAATTTAGGCGCTTATGGAGGACAAGGTGTATTCTTCCCAACTTCAACCATGGAAGGATTTGGAGAATATGTTTCTTCAGGTGCTTTACAAGAAGCTTTTGATTTTGCAATTGCTCAAAATGCTTCTTTAAACGAAAATGGTGAAGGTAACCCTGGAGGTTGGTCTTTAGCGGAAACAAATGTGGGTCAAATGTCATTTTATACTCAAGATGAATGGGATGTTTCTAATAATTTAAAATTAACTTACGGAATTCGTTTTGATAAACCATTGTATTTTGATACTGCACAAAAAGCACAAGAAGTAATTGATAATGCTTGTTGTAACGTACCTAGTATTCCTTATGTAAATCCTAATACAGGAGAAACAGTAACTATTGACAATACTCAAATGCCGTCTAATAAAGTATTGTTTTCTCCAAGGTTTGGTTTTAATTATAACCATAAAGGAGAGGATAAACTTCAACTACGTGGAGGTTCAGGAGTCTTTACTGGCCGTTTACCGTTTGTTTGGATAGGTAATCAAATATCAAGTCCAGAAGTATTTTTCTTGCAAGCAGTAGATCCAAATTTTAAGTTCCCACAAGTTTGGAGAACCAATTTAGGGACCGATTATAGATTTGATGGTGGATTAATTTTAACTGGAGATTTATCATACACAAAAGATATCAATGCTGCTCATGTCCAAAATTGGGGCTTATTACCTCCTAGTGGAACTTTAGGTGGTGTGGATAATCGTCCGATTTATACAGCCAATGATTTAATTAATAATGCATATGTAATGACAAACTCAGATAAAGGAAGTACTTGGAATGCTACTTTGAAAGGTCAAAAAACGTTTGGGGAAGGGTACTATGTAATGTTGGCTTATAACTATTTAAATTCACAAGATGTAAATTCTATTGAAGCTGAAATAACAGGTGATGCTTTTGCATTCAATGCTGCATTAGGTAATGTTAATGATGCTGTCCTTGCGAATTCGAAATATGGTGATCAACACAGAGTTATTGGTGTGGCTAGTAAAAAATGGAAATATGGAAATGATAAGTGGGCAACTACAGTTTCTACCTTTTTTGAATACGCAAAAGGAGGACGTTTTAATTATACATATGGAGGAGATATCAATGGAGATGGTTCTAATTTAAATGATTTATTATACATCCCAACTAGTGCAGAAATTAACCAAATGGAATTTTCTGGAATCGGTCAAGGAGAAGCATTTGATGCTTATATTGAACAAGACGATTATTTAAGTGGTCGTAGAGGAGAATATGCAGAACGTTATGGAGCTCTTTCTCCTTGGAGAAGTCGTTGGGATTTAAAAATATTACAAGATTATAATATTAAAATTAACGACAAAAAAACAAATACCATTCAAATAAGTATGGATATGTTAAACGTAGGTAATCTAATTAGTTCTGATTGGGGTCTTATTCAACAACCCAACAATGTGCAGCCTATTGGAGTATCTTTAGATACTGCTACCAGTATTCCAACCTATACTTTTAATCCTGATTTAAAAGAAACATTTGGATATGATTCTAGTTTAGCTTCAAGATGGCAAGTGCAATTTGGATTGCGTTATATATTTTAAATAAATATAAATTTTATACTTAATTTTGTGCCCCTATTTTAGGGGCACTTTTCATGATGAAATATACGAGACTTACCAAAGAACAATTTGAAGAACTACAAGAAGAGTTTATAAACTTCTTGGCAGTACAATCCATTACTGGGAAAGAATGGGAAGAAATTAAAAGAGTAAAGCCTGAAGTAGCAGAAGAAGAGTTGGACGTTTTTAGCGATCTAATTTGGGAAGGTGTTTTAAATAATGCTTCCTATCTTGAAAATATTTCTGCACAGCAATTATTTCTTTTTAAAGTAGAAGAATCTTTTATGAAATTAATAGTAATTAAAACTACTAATAAAAAAATTGATTTTACTACAGCATCAGGTTATCAATGGCTTCAAAAGAATTTTGCGTTTGATGAAGTTGAATTTTTTACTGCTAACAAAGATTTTACAGGTCATAAAAACGAAGATATTTTTTCATTAGTATCGCAGGGGGCTATCATTACAAAAGGATCTTTATTTAATTTTTTTAATAAAATCGTAAATTAAACCTTAGCTACTTCAGTAATTAAAAACCTATTTTATTGATTTCTTTTATACTTTTTTGAGTTTGACTTAATTAATAAGTAGGGTATTCCTAAAATCATTGAAGTCCAAAAAGTATAATTTTGAACATTTGGATTTTCAGTGAATTTTGCAATAAATGATCCGAAAATTATAATTAAAGCCATTCCGAACATGCCATTCCTGAAAACGGTTGCTATTCCTTCAATATTGTATTTTTCTTTTTCTTCCTTTGACATGGTATTATAACCAGCAATTAGATAATACATTTTTCCATATTTAATTAAAACTCCAAAAGCGATAAAAAGAATAGCAACTGTAATCATTATTTTTTATTTTTAAATTTATTTTTTTTAAAAAATCACATATTTTAAATTCCTTTTCTTTGAAGTAACACCAAAAGTGCTTATCGAGTTACTCTTTAGGAACATAGACATGTTACTCAAGGTTTGTTCAATTAATAAGTTTAAATTAAGACCTTTTTCAATATTTTTTTTAAAGTTTTTCATTTTATAACAGAAGGCTAAATTAGAACAGGACTCATAAAAAAAAATTTATCATAATTGATTTTTTATTGAGCACTTCGCTAATTTACAAATTTTAATAGTATTATGAATTGATATTGATTCTTATTATAAATCATATACTTCATTAATTCTCCCAATATTAAACCCTTGATCTAAAACATTTTTAGCTTCAATATTATTTAGGTTAATTACAGGGTTTGTATGGTTAAAATGAATAAATATTACTTTTTTTCTTTCTATAGAATCCAGTGTTTTAAAAATTTCAAGGCTTTCAATTACAAAAGGATGTGGGATTTGAGAAATGTCGCGATTATTTATTTCTTTTCCACTATAAAATGTAGCATCTAAAAAGGCATAATCTACTTTCTTAATTTCTTCTACAATACTTTTATCCCACTTATTCCATTTGTCAATATCTGGTATGAATAATGCAGTTTTATTAGGCCCTTTAATTCTATAGCCAACAGTTTCAGAATATTCATCTCGATGTGGCACTAAAAAAGGAGTTGCCATTAAATTTGGTGTAAGAAAAATTGATTGTTCCTTTTCAATTTGAGTCAGTGAAATATTTTTATTTGTAACGAGCTGACTCCAGGGACCATTTGTTTCTAAATATTTTTTCATTCTAGGCATAGCAAATACATTAACATTTTTTGCATTTGCAGCTTCTTTTCCTAAATACATTAATCCCGAATAATGGCCAATATGAGCGTGGGTTAAGAAAATTCCATCGACCATTTCATTCTTATTTTGAATAGCATCTTTTAATAGCGCCTTCATTTGTTTTGCTATATCAGGAGTTGCTTCAAATAAATATTTTTTACTATAGTTATTATCAACTAAACCCAATGCAACAACTTGTCTATCCATATCAGTATCGCTAAATAAGTTTTTGCAACACTTTTTTTTACAGGCTATATGGGGAGATCCAGCATCTTGAATAGTTCCAAGAACAATTAAGGATGTACTCTTTTTATGTAGTATTTGATTGGTCTTGATTTTATATGTTTTCTCAGGTAATTGTTTGTTTACACAAGAATGCATCACAATGACTATTAGAAATATATAATAATGTTTCATTTTTTATTCACGATGTTATTCATACCTCAAACTTTCGATAGGATCAAGTTTAGATGCTTTCATAGCTGGATAAAAACCTGCAATAATTGCTACAACAAATGTGATAATTGTTGCCCAAATCATTGGGATCCATGGCAAAGAGAATTCAGATTCAAAAAAGGAAGAAAAAGCAAATCCTGTTAAAATTCCCAATATGATTCCTAAAACACTGCCTATTTGACCAATCACAATAGTTTCGATAAAAAACTGAGTTGATATGGTAGCGTTTTTTGCGCCTAGTGCTTTTCGAACTCCAATTTCTCTGGTTCTCTCACTTACAGATACTAACATGATGTTCATCAAAGCGATTGAAGAACCTAAAATGGTAATAATACTAATAATCCAAGCTGCAACCTCTAAATACCCGGTGATACTGGTAATTCTATTAATTAAATCATCGCTTCTTTCAATTCCAAAATTATCCTTTTCAATTGGACTTAGTCTTCTGATGTTTCGAAAAGTAACTATGGCTTCATCTTGTGCAGCATTTAATAACTCTTTATCTTTTACCATAATACTAATGGTATAGTTGATATTAGGCTCTGTAAAAATACCTCTGGCAACCTGAATTGGTATGAGAATTCTTAAATCTTGATTGTTTCCAAATGTAGATCCTTTAGACTCTAGAACACCAACCACTTTAAATTTCACACCTCTAATGCTAATGGTTTTACCGATGGGATTATCGTTTAAAAATAAGCTCTTTAAAAAGTCCGAACCGATGATACAGACTTTGTTGTTATTCTGAATATCAAAAATGGTAAAGTTTCTTCCGTTTTCTATTTCAGTTCCTGTATTTTCAAGATAAAACTCATTGATTCCAAAAATCTGAACTTCAGGATCTGTTTTTTCGCTTTCAAATTTAACTTCTGCTGCACTAGTTCCAACAAATGATAAAGAGGTTTGAGTAGTTGGATATTCGTAAATAGCTAAAAATTCTCTAATATTTTGATAACTAATAATTGGATTTACCTTTTTTCTTTCCCTGCCACCTCGTTGTATATTAAAATCGTAACGTTGTATGTTAAAAGTATTTGAGCCCATAGAAGCAAAACTTCCTGAAATTGAATTTTCCATTGCTTTTACGGAACTAAGAATTCCTACTAAAGACCAAATACCAATACCAATAATAACAACCGTTAAGATGGTTCTTAATATTTGAGCTTTAATTGAATTAAATGCAATTAGTACATTTACTCGAAAAAGGGAAAACATAAAAAGGATTTTATTTTATCCGTTAGACTAAAATTGGACTATAAAGTTACCATTATTTTGAAATATCTTTATCATTTAAATTTGAAATTAGGATATTTGCAAAACGATACACAAAAATAAAGAAACTAAATATTAACAACGTGGCACAAAAACCATCCATACCAAAAGGAACTAGAGATTTTTCACCTCAAGAAGTATCCAAAAGAAACTATATCATGAGTAGAATGAGAAATAGTTTTAAAACTTATGGGTACCAGCCTATAGAAACTCCATCATTTGAAAAAAGTGAAACCTTAATGGGTAAATATGGAGAAGAGGGCGATCGATTGATTTTTAAAATATTAAATAGTGGAGATTATTTAAAAAAAGCAGATGATAATTTATTAACAGAAAAAAACAGTTTAAAACTAACATCAAGCATTTCAGAAAAAGCGTTGAGGTATGATCTTACGGTGCCTTTTGCTAGGTATGTGGTACAAAACCAAAATGATATTATATTTCCATTTAAACGGTATCAAATTCAACCTGTATGGCGTGCAGATCGTCCACAAAAAGGAAGATTTAGAGAGTTTTATCAATGTGATGCAGATGTAGTAGGATCTACTTCCTTATGGCAAGAAGTTGAACTTATTCAGTTATACGATGATGTATTCGACCAGCTAAATTTAGTTGGTGTTACCATTAAATTAAATAATCGTAAAATTTTAAGTGGTATTGCTGAAGTAATTGGTGCAGAAGATAAACTAATAGATTTTACGGTTTCCTTAGATAAGTTGGATAAAATAGGTGAAGAGGGAGTTAAAACTGAAATGTTGAGCAAAGGTATTTCTCCAGAGGCATTGAATAAATTAAACCCATTATTTAGCTTAAAAGGAACGACTTTAGAAAAACTTTCAAAATTAAAAAAAATACTTTCTTCTTCAGAAACGGGTTTAAAAGGAATTGAAGAATTAAAATTTATCACCAATGCTTTTGAAACACTTTCGTTAAAATCAACACAAATAGAGGTTGATGTTACCCTTGCAAGAGGCCTTAATTATTATACGGGAGCTATTTTTGAAGTTTCACCACCAAAGGGAGTGAATATGGGAAGTATTGGTGGAGGTGGTCGTTATGATGATTTAACAGGAATTTTTGGATTAAAAAACACGAGTGGTGTTGGTATTTCATTTGGACTGGATAGGATATATTTAGTCTTAGAAGAACTAAACCTTTTTCCTGAAACTGTTCTTGCGACTACAAAAGTATTGTTTATTAATTTTGGTTATAGAGAATCGTTATATGCTTTGCAAGCCATTTCTAAATTGAGAGCAAATGGGATTGCTAGTGAATTATATCCAGATTTAGTTAAGATGGGAAAACAGATGGGTTATGCAGATAAAAGAAACATACCATTTGTGATTTTAGCAGGTGATAAAGAAATAGAAAATCAATCGTATACGCTAAAAAGTATGTTAAGTGGAGATCAATCAAACTACACTTTAAATCAACTGATATCCTTTTTTAAATAAGTTGTTATAACTTGCAAAAGGTATAAGCTCAAAAATGCTAACTCCATAACATCGCTATGAAAAATACATTTATATTATTATTTATTTTTTTTTCGTTTCTTGTTTCTACGCACGTTTTTGCACAAGATAAAAAGCCTAAAGTCGTTTTAGTTTTAAGTGGAGGAGGAGCAAAAGGTATTGCGCATATTCCCGTGTTACAAGCTTTAGATTCTTTAGAGATTGTTCCAGATCTAATAATTGGTACTAGTATGGGAAGTATAGTTGGAGGCCTCTATGCAATGGGATATTCTGGTGATAGTATTGCTAATATTGCTAATAATGCAAATTGGGATAATTTGTTAACTGGAGACATTCCTTTGAGCAAAGTTAGTACTGAAGAAAAGAGTGAATTTAAAAAGTATTTAATTGAATTAGAATTAGTTAATTGGTCACCTAAACTAAACTCTTCGCTATTAAGAGATCAAAATCTTCGTGAATTTTTAAGCCTATTAACCTTTCCAGTTTATAATATTAATAATTTTGATGACTTATCCATTCCATTTCGAGCAATAACAACAGATATAGTAAATGGAAAAGAAGTTATTTTAGATAAAGGATCTTTAAGCATAGCGATGCGCGCTAGTATGTCAGTGCCAAGTATATTTCAGCCGGTAGTTTACGAAAATACCTTGTTGGTAGATGGAGGGATTCTCAATAATTTCCCTACTGATATTGCAAAACGAATGGGTGCAGATATTATTATAGGCAGTTCAGTAGGAGGTGGTATGCTACCAAAAAATAAATTAGATAATATGTCTGCTTTATTAGTTCAGTCAAGTATGTTATCAAGTAATTTAAAGGTTAAAAAAAATAAAGAAATCTGTGATATTCTTATAGATCATGTACCTTATCTTGAATATTCTACAGGAGATTTTAATAAAAGTAAAGAAATATTTAAAGAAGGAGAAATTGCAACTAACAACAATTTATCTAGTTTAATTAAATTATCTAAAACTTTAAAAAAATATAAACAAAGAGTTCATAAAGTACCAGATGCAAAAAATAAAATTCTTTTAGATACCATTGTTTTTAAAAATATAAGTATTGGAAATTACAAAGTAGCTAAAGAAAGAACTGATATTGAACCTCATAACGAATACAGCGCTAAAGAATTAGTGGCGGGAGTTAACAGAGCTACAGGTACAAGAATGTTTTCAAAAATAACCTATGAATCATTTATAGAAAATAATCAACTTGGCTTGCAGTTAAACTTTTTCGAGTATTCTAAAAATCAATTAAAAGGTTCATTACATTACGATACGTATCGGGGTGGAGGAATAGTTGTTAATTATACAGGAAGAAATATATTGGGAAAATCCTCTAGAATACTTGTTACTTTAGATATAGCTGAACAACCAAGGGCTAGACTTCAATATCAAAAGATATTTGGAACGTATAAAAATTGGTGGTTTCATTCGGAAGCAATTGGAGAGTTGTTAATTCAAGAAGTGTTTGAAGATGGAACTAAAATAGAAAATATTAAACAAAATTATTTTCAATTTAACAATCAAATAAACAAGAACATTAATTCATTGTTCAGTTATATTGGAGTTGGAATTGATTATGAACTAACTAATTTAAGGCCAAAATTTGATCCAGATTTAGTTGGTAATTTTTTTGGTCTAAAAAAATATAATTTTAATACCATTGAAATTAATGCAAATTATACCTATAATAGTTTAAACAAAGTATTTTTTTCAACTAAAGGAACCTATTTCAAAGGCTCGGTAAGTAGATCTATACATAATGCTATTTATATAGAACCAATAGACGAAAACAGCCCTTTAATTGATGGTTTAACCAATAGTTTTTCAAAACTTAATTTAAGTTTTGAAAAAAGAGTTGGCTTTACTAAAAATGTAACAGGAATTTTAAAAGGCACTGCTAATTTTATTTATGAAGATACCCTAAAATCTAAGGAAATTTCATTTAATGAATATGGTTATGCAGGTAAATACTCTCTAGGAGGATATATTCCTAATAATCGCAGTAGAAGTTATTTGTTTGCAGGATTGCATGAAGACGAGCTTACCGTTAATCAATTTATGAAAATAACACTAGCCCTTCAATTAAATCCAATAAATAAAATATATGTAGTTCCACATGTCAATATTGCTTCTGTTGGATTTACCAATTTTGACGACTATATAGAAGATGCTTTTTTCCCAAAAGGAGACTGGGAAGATAAAATAGAAACTAGTTTATTAATGTCTGCAGGAACTACTTTTTCATATAATTCTTTATTAGGCCCTGTTAATTTTGATATATCTTACATAAATGATGTTGATAAAATTAGGCTTTATTTTAGTCTAGGCTTTTTATTTAATTCATCCAACTAATTATTATCACATGCCTAAAAAAAATAAAAAAGGAATGTTATTACCACCTGCAATAGGATATTCTTTTAAAATAGTTTTAGACTTGATTAGAAAGAATAAAATTCAATTTAAGTACATTCCAAAGTTAATAGCAATAGTTATTGTGAATTTGATTAACTATCCTTTTAGAAGTTATGAACGTTTATTTATTAATCCAAACTATTATAAAAAAGCAATTAATCATTCTCCAGTCTTTATAATTGGTCATTGGAGAAGTGGTACGACCCATCTTCATAATTTACTTTGTCAAGATGAACAAATGGCTTATGCCACAACCTACCAAAGTGTATTTCCGGATACGCTATTCAATAAATTAGGGCGATTTTTATTTAGGAGTTTTTCCACTCTTTTAATTCCTGGAACTCGAAATGGTGATAATGTAACACTAGGAGCATCACTTCCTCAAGAAGAAGAATTTGCATTAGGAGACAAAACACCACTATGTTTTTATTTTTTCTGGATGTTTCCTACCAATATGATTAAATACTATAATGATTTTATTAGGTTTAATAATATTAATCTTAATCAGCTAGAGAATTGGAAAGCAGAATATAAATTACTTATAAAGAAAGCAATAAAAAATACTAAAGGAAATCGCTATCTCTCTAAAAATCCACCAAATACAGGTCGTATTAGAGTTTTGTTGGAAATGTTTCCTGATGCTAAGTTTATACATATTCATAGAAATCCTATCGAAGTTTTTTTATCTACACAAAACTTCTATAATAAAATGCTACCTCCATTGCAGTTACAAAGTATAAGTAAAGAAGAAATAGATTTAAACATACAGCGTGTTTATAAAAAGATTATGAGTGATTATTTAAATCAAAAAGAATTAATACCTTCGGGAAATCTCATAGAAGTTTCATATAATGAATTGGAAGAAAATCCAACTGCCATATTAAATAAAATATATGAAACTTTAAATTTTGATAATTACGATTTAGCTTCAAAAAACTTTGAAAGTTATATTGATAAATTAAAAAGCTATAAAAAAAATACGCACAAGATAAATAAGAATCAATTAGATATATTATTAAAGGAGTGGGGATTTACAATGGAACTGTATAATTATTCAATACCAAAACATATCGAAATAATTGATTAATAATTTAATGAAAAAAATAATATTTTTAATATCGCTTTTAGTCTTTTATAGTCCTTTTATATTCTCTCAAGAAAAATGGGAGTTAAATAAAGATTCAGATGGAATAAAAGTTTATTCCAAGGAAGTAGAAGGTTATAGATTTAAAAGTTTTAGAGGAACTACTATAATTAAAGGAACTCTTCAAAATTTTATTTTTACACTATCTGATATTAAAAATATTCCTGATTGGGGTCATAATGTAGAATCTGCTAAATTATTAGAACAATCAGGTGATACAATTCAAATTTATTATTCCATAGCAAAAGCTCCTTTTCCTTATAAAAATAGAGATGGAGTTTACCAAAATAGTTATAAATGGGATTCAACTTCTAAAACTTTAATTATTGATATTAAGGTGCTTGATGAATATATAGAGGAAAATAATAAATATGTAAGAGTAAGAGGGTATGGTTTTTGGAAAATTAAAGTCCTTTCAGAAAATAAATTAGAAACTACTTTTTCAATGCAAGTTGATCCTGGCGGTAGTGTTCCTGCTTGGATAGCAAATATGTTTGTCGATGACACCCCTTATTACACCCTAAAAAAAATAAAAAAAATAATAGAGAATAATAGAAATACAAGTTATAATTATAACTTCATTGATTAATCTTTTTCTACTTCAGCTTTTAAATTTTCAATTGTAAAAACATCATCATTCATTCCTTGATCAAATTTAACATTTGATAGTATTATAGAAGTTGAATGGTTTTTTAAAACACTAGTCATAATTACTTCTTTTGCATACCAATAGTTATCTTGTTTTTTATATTTATATGTAGCTAACTTGAAATAGTTATTACTTTTATTAAAAAATTCCATTTTAATTGGATAGTAATTAGTTTTATCCATTGTTAAAATAATTTTTGAGTATTTTGTTTTTTTAGATTTTGGTGTCAATTCTAATATGTAAAAATCAGTATCATTAACGTTAATTATGGCAGGATCATACCTTTCACTATATGGAATACCACTCATATCTTCTTGTGAAAAATCGGTACCTGTAAACGCTTGGCTTTTACTTAATAACGAAATTTTAACAGCTTTTCCAAATGCAGGCATGTAGAGCCAAATAATATTATCTGGCAACGATAAAGTAGCTATTCCTGCCTGTTTGTCTGGTTTGGTATAGCGATATAGTTTTTTAAATTTTCCCTTTTGTTTTAAAGATGCTTCTCTTTCTTTTACACTTCCGTTTTTGTCTTTAATAACCATTAATACATGTGCTTCTTTATCTTTTGGAGCAGAAATTAAAAAATCCATATTTTGTAATAAAGCATTGGCACTTTGAGCTTGTAATGGACTGCAACTAAAAAAGATAATAATGATATATACTGTTAAAAGCTTAAGATTCATTTTGTATATTGTTTTTAGACTTATTTTTATTCATTAATATTAATATGGAAGGAAGTAGTGTTAAAGCACCTAAACATGAACTAACCATACTAAGTGCAATGAGTAGTCCGAAATATTGTAACGGAACCATTTCTGAAAAAACTAAAATTAAGAATCCTGCAGAAACTGAAATTACATTGATAATTATGGCATTTCCACTAATTAAAATTGATTCTTGAATTGATGCGTAAAGATCTTGACTTTTTTTATAGCATTCATTAAAATGTGAAATGATATGAATGGAATAATCTATTCCTATTCCGAGAGCAACACTAGCAACTAATACAGTTGCAATATTTAATGAGATTCCAGTCAGTCCCATAAAACCAAATAGTAACATGATGGTCGCTATAATTGGTATGGAAGCATAAAGGCCACTTATCCAAGAACGCAATATGATGCCTACTAAAATGATAACAAAAAGTATCGCAATTAAAATACTTCCTATTTGACTATTTATTAAACTTTGATCCATTGTGATATCAACAAATGGCATTCCTGTGATTTCAATTTCACAATCTTTAGAAGAATTAGTAGCTATAAAAGCTCTCATATATTTCGCAAATTCTTTTTTTGATTCATTATCGGGAGATTTAAATTTAGAGATGATAATCCCTTCCGTTAAATCTTCATTTACAAAACGATTTAATACTTCATTCCCTTCTAGTAAAAACCATAATTGTTCTATCTGTTCACTCTTATTTGGTATTCCTCTAGTATTCGTAATATTTAAATTAATTTCAGCAATCAATTTTGCAATAGACATTGAAGTATACACATCTGGGCTTTTCTCCATATGTTCAGAAGTCTGAATCATGGTCTTTAAAACCTTAGGACTTTGCATATTCCCTTTAAAATGAACAAATATTGGTTTGGTTCCTCCAAATTTTTCAATCATAATTTTTTCTGCCAATCGCGTTGGATTGTTCTTTTTAAAATACTCTTGAATATCAACACTTCTTTTAATTGAAGACATTCCAACAATACTTATTGCAATTAATACCATCCAAAAAATTAATATAGTTTTGGGTCTTTTAATTAATAAAGCATTGATAGGTTTAAGAAAATAATTGGTTATGTAGGAATGTTCTTTTTGCTTAATATTTTTTTTTCCTTTGTAATTTACAACTTCTAGAATAGCAGGAACGAAGAATATGGATAATAGGGATGCAAATAAGGTTCCTAATGCTGTAAAGATTCCAAAATCAACTATCATATTAAGATAGGCTCCAAATATGAAAGAAACAAAGCCAATGATCGTGGTAAGTGCTGCTAAAATTAATGGTATTAAAACAAAAGCAAGAGCCGTAGCTATTACATCTGCTTCTTTTGATTGACTCACTTTATTAATTCTATTGATTACGTGGATGGTATAAGCACTCCCAATCGCCAATAATATGATGGGTATATTATTGGAAATCATAGACATTTTTATATCGAGAAAAGCCATGCTACCCAAACTCCAAACTATAGCTATAATGGCAATTAAAAGAGGCAGTAATACACCGCTTATCGATCTAAAACTCAAGAATAAAATAAACGCAATTACTAAAAAAGCAAGAGGTAATAAATTTGTTAAATCATCCCTCATTAAATCTGAAATATAGGTTAATAGCATTGGGGAACCTATGTAGTAAAGCTTCTCAGGTAAGTTTAATTCTTCTGTTTTTCGAATTACGTTTTTAGCTATCGCATTAACATCAGAATTATTATCTAAATTAAAAATGATTAATGTAGAAGTTTCATCTTCAGAGACAATGGAACCTTTATACATTTCATTATTTAAAATATTATTTCTTAAAATTTGAAAATCTTTAGGACTTTCAGGAATTTCATATTCATCTACTAATTTTCCAATTTCAATTCCATAATCACCTCCTTTGATATTTATAATATTAGTAAGGCTAGATACGGTTGTAATTCCATCGATATTAGCTAAAGTATCTGTAAGTAGTTGAATGTGCTCTAATACAGAGGTTTGGTAAATGTTATCCGTTTCTAGGATAATAACTCCCATATTATTGCCTCCAAAATTCTTTCCTATTTTTTTTAATAACCTGGCATCTGGATCATCATCTGGTAAAGATCTTAAAATATCAGCATCTATTTTTAGGCTTCTTATTTCACTTCCAAAAAAAAAGGTGCCCATTAGAACCAATGAAATGATTAGCCACTTTTTAGCTAATATTCTTTTAGATAAATTTACGAGGTCCAAATCTTTTGTTTTTGAAGTGAATTTTAGTGGTTTATTCAATTGCTAATTTACTATTTTTTAATTTTATTACCACAATTTAGGCAGAAGTGCTTTTCTTTTTTTAGGATAATTTTTAAAATTATTTTTATACCATTTATGATGTCCCGCTACTCTTGGTAGTAAATTAGCAGCTGTCCATATTAAAAAAGTTGTTGCTGGAAAATTCCAAGCTATTAAAGCAAAACCAATCCATTGAATAATTTCTCCCAAATAATTTGGGCAAGAGATATATTCAAAAAGAAAACCCCTTGGTATTTTATAACCTACTTCGTTTGGCTTTCGTAGATTAATAAGAATGGTATCACTAATTTGATTTATTAAAAAACCACCAATAAACAGCAGCATACCTAAATAAAAATTCCAATTTTGAAAAGAAGAAACATCATAGTGTTCTAAATTGGATAAAAAATATCCATTTAACCCAGCATTAACAAAATTGAAACCAATAGCAGATAATACAATAGTAATAGGCATTTTTTTTCTTTTGGTTCTAATCCTAAATGGGTATATAAAAGTTCTATTAAAATAATGAATAAGCCAAAATATACTTAGCATAGCGGCATAATGACTCTGCTTATAACTTACAAAAAAATAGAGGATGATTAAAAATGAAGGTACTTCCATAAGAATCCATCCCAAATTATTAGGAATTTCTGTTCCCCAACCTTTTCTTAGGTGCCTGCCATAAGGTGCTCTTATAAATTGCAATAGAATAAATGAAGAAACACCAACTAACGACCAGATGATACAGATTAAATTAAATGTTTCTAAACTCATAAATTTGATTTTTTTCTATACCAAGTCAATAAATCTTGTATGGTTTCATTGATTGGTCTGACCGAATGATTTAAAGCTGTTTTAGCTTTAAAAAAATCCATTTGCTTAGGTGCTAGTTTTAAGGTTGTTAAACTCTCTTTGCTTATTGGCCAATGTGAATTAAATATTTTTTTAGCAATTTTAATAAATGGTATTGTAGCGATTAGTAGTGGAATTGGAATACTAATAAAGTGTTTTTTTGGATTTGCAATTTCTGCAATTTGTTTGATGGTAAAATAATTACCACCCACTAAATAAATTTCTCCTTGTTTACCTGAACCAATACTATTAATGATGGTTAGTGATAAATCCCTAACATCTACTATATTATATCCTCCTGTGGTAATAAATGGGATTTTATAATTAGCCATGTCTATAATTGATTGTCCAAAATGTGAAGGTTTATGATCTGGAGGACCTACAATAGCAGTTGGTCTTATTATAAAAGCTGCTAAGTTAAAATTTTCAATCGCTTTCAGTACTTTTTTTTCAGCGCTTGCTTTTGTCCAATCATACAAAAAATGATCTTTTGTTTTGTAGGGTCTATTTTCGGTATATACTTCCTTCTTTTTAGTTTCAATAACTGCAGCACAAGAGCTTATATAAATCATTTTAACGTTTTGATTTATACAAGCATCAATTAAATGTTCTGTACCTTTTACATTGATATCGTAAACAAGACTTTCATCTTTATCTCCAATAGAAATAATACTGGCTGCATGAATTAATACAGACGTATTTTTAAGCAACTCTTTTAAGGTATTCGGTTTTAATACGTCTCCCTTAATCCAATTTAAATTTGGATGAATTATAGTAGGTTTACTATGGTAATATAGTGCATTGACACAGTAGTTTTTTTTAAGAAGTAATGCTATCAAACAACTTCCTAAATGACCCGCTCCTCCAGTAATACTAATAAATTTCTCCTTATCCATTTTAGTTGAAAAACAATCGGAAAGATACTGAATTTGTTGAACTAATAAATTTATTTAAAATAAGGAGTTATTTTATTAAAACTAATTTCTTTAAAATTTGAAATTATTTTAGTTGCCTCTGTATATTCTTGATTTTTTGAATGAGGACTTTTAAATGCTACACAAAAGATACCTGCAGCTGCAGCTGCTTTAATACCATTGGTAGAGTCTTCAATAACCAAACATTCATTTTTTGAATGCCCTGAAGCGATAGCGGCTTTTATAAATATCTCTGGATGAGGTTTAGACGCTTTTAAATCTGCCCCACTAAGTTTCGCTATAAAATAGTTATTTAGTCCAAACCTGTTAAAAACATTATTTATCGTAGCCATAGAAGCTGAAGATGCTAGTACCAGCGTTATACCGTTTTTATGATAATCTTTAATTAAATCCAAAACACCATCAATGAGAGCTAAGTTTTTATCATTAAAAAACAGTTCCTTAAAAAAATTTCTTTTCAGCAGAATTAAGGTTTCTGATGATTGAGATAAATTAAAAAGGTTGCAGAGTTGTTTGCATATATTACTAGTAGATTGCCCTGTAAATGATTCATACAATGCATCTGAAACAGTAATATTTACTGCATCAAACATTTTATAATACGCTTTACAATGCAGCGGCTCGGTGTCTACAATGACCCCATCCATATCAAATAAAACTGCTTTTAACATAGTTTTTATTTACAAATATACATGATGATTTAACCAATCGAATACTAAGTTATTGATTAGTTTTATTTGAAACCGATTGATTTGCGATTTTAATAATTCTCTTCAGCTTTTCTTTGCGAGTATCTTCTTCTTCTCGTAATTTATTTTTTTTGCGATTGATAAGTTTTGTATGCTTTGCTTTATTTCGAGTGTTTTTTTCCTTTCCTTTTTTGGCCATAAGTTTCACAAAAATAGAGAAATAATAAAATAGGTTTATGAATGTGTATTAATTTATTATAAATATTTATTTGTTTAATTAAACGTTACTATGATTAAACATTTTTTTTGTATCTTTATACATTAAATTTTGTTTTAAAAAAAGACTAGATGTAAGCATTTTGTGAAAACAATTGTTTCTAATTTTATACAAAAGCAAATAAGTTTTAAAACAGATATAGTTTAACATGACAGAAAAATTTCAATTTACAATGCATGAATTAGATCCCATTATAGAAATGGCATGGGAAGATCGGACTACTTTTGAGGCTATACTGCTCCAATTTGGATTGTCAGAAAATGAAGTCATTAAGCTAATGCGCAGAAACTTAAAAGAATCTAGTTTTAAACGTTGGCCTAAATGTGTTAATAGTGGTGTAAGTAAAAAAAAATTAAAAAAACACAATCTAGCAATTAGTCCCTTTAAATGTTCTCGGAAAAAAGCCATATCTGTTGCTAAAATAAACAAGCGTTAAATGGAATTATTTGAAACACAATCTTCCCTTTTTCCAACTAAATATTCTGAAATACTTCAGCGTATTCGCCTTATTGACCCTATTAAGTACAGTTCGACACGAAATTACATCAATGGTTCGGTCAGCCATTTATCACCTTATATTTCAAGGGGAATTATTTCTACAAAATTTATTCTATCCGAAATTTTAAATCGTGGATATAAACCTGGTCAGGTTGAAAAATTCATACAAGAATTAGCTTGGCGAGACTACTGGCAACAGGTTTGGGTTTCAAAAGGTGATGGTATAAATGAAGACATTAAAAACAAACAAGCACCCATTGCTAACACCTGTATTTCAAAAGCTATCATTGAGGCCAATACTGGTATTCAAGCAATAGATCAAAGCATTCAAAATTTTTATAAAACAGGCTATTTACACAATCATCTAAGGATGTATATCGCTTCAATAGCTTGTAATATAGCGCACAGTCATTGGAAAACTCCAGGGAAATGGATGTATTATTACTTATTAGATGCAGATTGGGCTAGTAATGCCTTGAGTTGGCAATGGGTTGCAGGAGCAAATGCAAATAAGAAATATGTTGCGAATCAAGACAATATCAATAAGTATTGTAATACCCAACAAAAAAACACCTTTTTAGATATTTCGTATGAGGCTTTTAATTCTTTAGAAATTCCTGATATTTTAAAAGAGACTTCACCACTAATTTTAAAGACTCCTTTGCCAAGTCAGGGTTCAATTATTATAGATAAAAAGCTACCCACTTATATTTATAATTTTTACAATTTAGACCCACTTTGGAACAAAGAATCTACTGTTAATAGAGTTCTTTTATTAGAGCCTTCTCATTTTGAGCAATATCCCGTAGCTAGAAAAACAATCGATTTTATCCTTAATTTTTCCAAAGAAAACATTGATAATATTCAAATATATGTTGGAGAATTTAAAGATTTCACTTCCGATTATACCTCCGAAAATATTTATTATAAAGAACATCCCTTAAATAAAAATTACAAGGGAATTGAGCTACCCAGAGATTGGATGTTTACTGTACAAGGATATTTTCCTTCTTTCTTTTCTTTTTGGAAAAAATGTAAAAAAGAACTGGTCTATTGAGAAGACAAGCTATTAATATTGTTTGGTTAAAACGCGACATAAGATCGCAAGATCATCAACCGCTGTTAGCTGCAGAGCAAGCTGGTATTCCATACCGTATAATATATTTATTTGAGCCTGAGCTTATTGCATATCCAGATACCAGTCCAAGACATTTACAATTTGTATATCATTCTATTATGGCTTTAAATCATTCGCTTGGAACTTTTAATAGATCTGTAGAAATTTTTTATGGGGAAGCCAGTGTTATATTTGAATATTTAATGAAAAATTTTACGGTAGAGACTATTTTTAGTTATCGTGAAAGTGGAACACAAAGTACTTGGCAGCGTGATAAAAAAGCAGCATTTTTTTTTATTAAACATCACATTATTTGGAAACAATACCAAAGAGATGGAATTCTTCGCGGTATTAAAAATAGAGATGATTGGAATAGAAAATGGCATGCAACAATGCATTCCCCTATAGTTCAAAATCGCTATACATTATCTAAAGAGGTGATGCTGTCGCACCCTTTTTTATTGCCCAATGCATTGGAGATAAAATTAAAGGAATACCCCAAAACATATCAACCCGCTGGAGAATATAATGCTTGGCGATATTTAAAGTCATTTGTCGCAAAAAGAGGTTTTAATTATCAAAAGCATATTTCCAAACCTACCGAAAGTAGATCGAGCTGTAGCAGGTTATCTCCCTATTTAGCTTGGGGTAATATGAGTATTAAGCAAGCATTTCAATTTGTAGGGACCCACCCAAACGGAACAAAAAATAGCAGGGCTTTTTCTGCCATGCTCACTCGATTACATTGGCATTGCCATTTTATCCAAAAATTTGAAGTAGAATGCAGTTACGAAACCCATTGTGTTAACAGTGGATATGAGTTATTGTCACATAAAAAAAATGAAGCCTATATTAAAGCTTGGAAAACAGGAACAACTGGCTATCCTTTAATCGATGCTTGTATGCGTGCGGTTGAACAAACTGGATGGATTAATTTTAGAATGCGTGCCATGGTAGTTTCCTTTTTCACTATGAATTTAGATCAAGATTGGCGTGATGGCACCTATCATTTGGCCCGACAGTTTTTAGACTATGAGCCGGGTATTCATTATCCTCAGTTTCAGATGCAAGCTGGGACTACTGGTATTAATACTGTACGTTTATACAATCCTGTGAAAAACTCTCAAGAACACGATCCAGAAGGTATATTTATTAAAAAATGGATTCCAGAACTTGCCAATGTTCCTAATAACCATATACATGAGCCCTGGAAAATGACCAATATGGAGCAGATTTTTTGCGGGCTTATTATAGGAGAGGATTATCCGATTCCTATTGTCGAATTACAAGAAAGTGCTCGAATTGCTAGAGATAAAATTTGGGGACATAAAAAGCATCCCGCGGTGCAAAAAGATAAAAAACGATTATTAAACACACACGTAAATAGAAGACATAATGATTTACACTAGCGAACAGATCAAAAAACTTGACAAAATTACAAGGTTAAAGATCATTAATTCCGTTACCGGTATAAAGCCTGGAAACCTTATCGGTACTATTGATAATAAAGGACAAACCAACTTGGCTATATTTAGTTCGGTAGTCCATTTAGGCAGTAATCCTCCGCTATTGGGTTTTATTTCAAGACCTAAAGGAAAAGAATTTGGTCATACTTACCGAAATATTCAGGAAAACGGGCAGTATACGATTAACCATATTCACCCAGAATTTATAAAAAATGCTCATTACACCTCTGCAAAATTTGACGCTGCAGTTTCAGAGTTTGAATATTGTAACCTTTCGGAAGAATATCTAAAAGGTTTTAAAGCTCCATTTTTAAAAGAAAGTACTTTTAAAATGGGAATGTGCTTTAGAGAAGCTATAGACATTAAGTCTAATGGAACTATTTTAGTGGTAGGCGAAATTGAACATTTATTAATTCCAGATACCGCAATCGAAAATAACGATGTAGATTTAGAGCTCTCCGATAGTATTGGAATTTCGGGTTTAAATAGTTATTATTCATTAAAAAAAATAGAAATCTATCCTTATGCAGCAGTAAGTGAAGTACCAGAATTTTAGAAATGAAAAAACAACACCTGCCTCAAAAAATATGTTTGGTCTGTGAGCGTCCTTTTAATTGGCGTAAAAAATGGAAAAAAACATGGGATGAGGTTAAATATTGTAGCGAAGGTTGCAGAAAGAACAAATGAAAAGTATCCACTTAATATTTCCACATCAACTATTTCAAGAATCTCCATTATTTGAAATAGACGTCCCTATATATATTGTTGAAGAATATTTATTCTTTAAACAGTATCCATTTCATAAACAAAAAATAGCTTTTCATAGAGCAACTATGAAGTGCTATGCAGATTTTATTCGGGAAACTAAAAATCTCGAAGTTTTTTATGTGGAATCGATTGAAGAAATTTCGGATGTACGAATACTTATACCCGAATTAAAGCGTCAAGGTATAGGACACATACATTATATAGATCCTACAGATTATTGGCTTCAAAAAAGATTAAATAGAAGTATTTGCGAAAGTGGAATGACTTTTACAGAACACAATTCGCCTTCCTTTTTAAATACTAAGGAAGATCTTGCTTCTTTCTTCCGCAGTGATAAAAAAAAATACCATCAAACAACCTTCTATATCGATCAGCGTAAAAAACGAAACATTCTTATAGAATCGGATGGAAAACCATCTGGTGGCGCTTGGACATTTGATACAGAAAACAGAAAAAAATATCCAGCTAAAAAGACAGCCCCAATTGTTCAGTTTCCTGATATAGACCCTTATTACATAGAAGCCAAAAAATATGTTGAAACTCATTTTTCAAAACATTTAGGAAGCCTTACAGATTCACCTTTATATCCAATAAATTTTAAAATAACAAAAGCTTGGTTAAATCAATTTTTTAAAGAACGTTTTAATGATTTTGGTATATATGAGGATGCCATTGTTGCAGAAAACTCTATATTAAATCATAGTGTACTAACACCGATGTTAAATGTTGGTTTAATAAGTCCAAAAGAAATTATTGATGCTTGTCTACTTTACGCAAAAGAAAACAAGGTGCCAATAAACTCTACTGAGGGTTTTGTTCGTCAAATAATAGGATGGAGAGAATTTATAAGAGGTGTTTACATAACTAGAGGAAGCGAGGAGCGAACCACTAATTTTTGGAAATTTAAAAAGAAAATACCTGTTTCTTTTTATACCGGTACAACCGGTATTCCGCCCATAGATATTACCATTAAAAAGGTATTAGAGACCGGCTATTGTCATCACATAGAACGCTTGATGGTTTTAGGTAATTTCATGCTGTTATGCGAATTTGACCCAGACGATGTTTACCGCTGGTTCATGGAACTCTTTATAGACTCATATGACTGGGTAATGGTAACTAATGTATATGGAATGAGTCAATTCGCAGATGGAGGATTGATGGCTAGTAAACCTTATATAAGTGGTAGTAATTATTTAATGAAAATGAGCAATTATAAAAAAGGCGAATGGCAAGCTGTTTGGGATGGTTTGTTTTGGCGCTTTATGAATAGCCATCGCGATTTCTTTTTATCAAATCCACGTTTGGGGATGCTCGTAAGAATGTTTGATAAAATGCCTATTGAAAAACAAGAAAATCATATCAAAAATGGAGAAGCATATCTAGAAACTTTAATGCATGAACTTTAGCTGTAAAATAAAGAAGTTTATTTCTAGCTTGTTATCCTTATATTTATTGGTTTATTAAGTTAGAAAATCAAGCAAAATAAGAATATAAAATTGTTAAATTAAAAATAATACTGATGCTATTTAATACCTCATACACCAATAAAGAATACACGAAAGAAAGTGCCAATATGGTAGGCAAAGCATATACTTATTTTGAAAAAATAAAAATGGGAGGTAATGGCTCTAGCAGGTTAATTATAAAAGAGTTAAGCCCTAACCTAGAACCAAAAAATATGCAAAAGACTGCTATTAATTATGCAAATATTGAATTACGTCCTATGGGAATTATTATACATTTTGCGAATAGGTTAGATCGTTATTCATGGATTATACCTTATTATCGTTTAGTTAGCTATAGTAATCTTGCCTTTAGCATACATTCCAATGGGAATTTTATAAAGTTCAATAAAAACAAGAACTATCGGAATAATAAAAAGTTTATCAATAAAATGATAGATTTAAAAATAAATCAATTAAAGTTAGGGTACTATGATGCTTAATGCATCATAGATTCTTTGTTATTTTTAAACTAGTTGGTGCTGTAGCAGACAAATAGTAATCGATAAACTCTCCATTGGACCCTACTAAATATTTTTGAAAATTCCATTTTACTTTAGAATCTTTTTTTCCGTTTAAATATTTGGATGTAAGCCACTTATATAAAGGGTGTTGTCTGCTTCCTTTTACATCAATCTTTTCAGTAAGTAAAAATGTAACACCAAAATTTAAGGTACAAAACTCTTGAATTTGCTTAGCGTCTCCCGGTTCTTGTTTCCCAAATTGATTACAAGGTAAACCTATTACAACGAGATCTTCTGCATAGTTGTCGCTTAAAGTTTGTAACTCTTTATATTGTTTTGTAAACCCGCATTTAGAAGCTACGTTAACAAAGAGTATTTTCATATTCTTAAAATCTGAAAGTATAATTGGTAGCCCCTTTATATTATTTATAGCGATGGAATAAATAGATTCCGTTTCTGGTTCTTTAGGAGCTCTCGCTGCTAATTTTGCTTTATTAATAGTTTTCATAATTATATCTTATGGTAGTTAATAACTGTTAATTTGAACTATTTTCCATCAAAAGAGCAGACATTAGAATCATTTTTAAAATACTTTAAAATATTTAGGAGTATAAAATTATTTTTTAGTTAGAATACCTTTTCGATCTCCTACAAATAATTTGTTTTTTGTTCTTTAAGTAATTGTCTTTAAATTTCTAAAAATAATTTAAACTCTAACACAAAAGTACTAATTTTGTTAGTGGTGATGTGTGTAAAGTAAATAAAATTAAAATGAATAAACAAGACCATAAAATACATATCATAGGTGGAGGGATTAGTGGTTTAATAGCCGCAAAAGTATTAGAGGAACACGGTATTTATCCTATTCTTTTAGAAGCTACAGACCGCGTTGGTGGAAGAGTAAAAACAGATATTGTATCTGGCTATCAATTAGATCATGGATTTCAGGTATTATTGACATCTTATCCTGCTGCTCAGAAACACCTTGAATTTAAAGCTTTAGAATTACAAAAATTCCTGCCTGGGGCTGCTATTTTTAAAAATAAAAAGCAAGTAACCATCGGAGATCCTTTAAGAGATTTTTCCTTGCTATTATCAACATTATTCTCTAAAATAGGAACTTTTTCAGATAAAATTAAAATTCTCAAACTAAACCAAAGATTAAAGCAAAAAGAAATTTCTGCTATTTTTTTAGAAAAAGAACAGAGTACCATATCTTATTTAAAAGATTTAGGTTTTTCTGTTTACATAATAGACTGTTTTTTTAAACCCTTTTTTAGCGGTATATTTCTTGAAAACAAATTAGAAACTTCCAGCAGAATGTTTGAATTTGTTTATAAAATGTTTGGAGAAGGTCATGCTGCCATACCAAAGGATGGTATAGAAGCCATACCAAAGCAACTTTTTCAAAATTTAAAGCACACCGTTTTTAAGTTTCATACCAAGGTAGCAGCAATAAATGATAGCGCTATAGTTCTCGAAAATGGAGCCCAATTAGAAAGTGATTATACTATTATAGCAACTGAAGCTAGTAGGTTAATTAAAAATTTAAAAAATCAATCTATCCAATGGAAATCTTGCGATACTCTATATTTTGAAACGGAAAATAGAACTATTAAAAAACCATTAATTGGCCTGATTCCTAAAAATGACACTTTGATTAATAATATTTTTTACCACACAAGTTTTAAAACTTCTAGCCAACCCAAAAAAGAATTGCTTTCTGTTACCGTTGTCGATCCTAAAAATTTTGATAAAGAGCTGCTTATTGAACATGTCAAAAAGGAATTAAATGAACTTTGTGGTATCAGTTCTTGCACATTTATAAAACATTATCGAATTCCTATGGCATTGCCAAAATTAAATAATATACAATACAAAATGTCTTCATTGGAAACGAGATTAAGCACAGGAATTTTTTTAGCGGGAGATACCCAATTAAATGGTTCTTTAAACGCAGCAATGCTATCTGGAGAAAATGCAGCCCTTGGAGTTATTGAGTCGCTAAGACAAGGAAGAAAATCATTGAAAATTTAATAATTTTTATTGCTAAACAAAATTTTATATAGTTATTGTCTTATTAGTTTATGTGCAGCTTAGTTCTATATTAATAACATAAACTTTAAAAAAAATTAAAGGTAATATTCTTTTGTAATTTAAAATAAAAACTTTCCACTAAGGCGAAGTCATAAAAAAACCACCCTAAATTAATAGAGTGGTTTATAAGGTATTTAATTGTTTAGGATTAATTCTTTATAAACTTTCTATTGGTTTGACTCACACCATTTGAAATGTTAATGATATAAACACCTTTTGATAATTCACTTACATCTATTTTATCAGTATAACTTTCAGCAATTACTTCAGCACCTAAAAGATTATAGATAGAAATATTTACAGAATTTTCAATACCATCTATCATTAAGAAATCATTTGTAGGATTTGGAAAAACAGTAACAGATTCACTATTTAAATAATCCCCTACATTTAAGGGCTGGCACATTCCATCATCCTCAAAAACCCATTGAAATTGAGCCTCAATAATTGCTCTTGCTGCTGCCCCAAAACAATATTTAGTATCTATGGCGCCAAGTGTTACACCATTCGATAAGCTGCCTAAAGACTGCCAACCAATTAAAATGTTATCATAATTTTCGGTAGTTAACCCAGAACCATCAAACATATTAATCATAGTAGTTACCTTACTTACGTCCCAAGAACTTAAATCTTCGTCAAAATTAGATTCATTTAGGAATAAACTGGACATATCCACAATACCACTAGTACAAGTGGTTGTTGCATTAGCTGGTGTAATTTGTTCTTTGGTTCTTTTAGTATAAGTAATACCATTAACAACGCCTTCTGCGCCGATTGCTGCATCTGTACACATACAAGTAAGCCCATTAGCGTTTAAATAAAAGTCTTGTGCTAAAAGAGAACTTACAGAAAATGTAAAAAAAAGTAAAAAAGTAATTGTTTTCATAATAATTTAGTTTTGTTAAAAAAATTGGTTTCGTTTAAAAAATTGGTTTCATTAAAAAATATTCTCAATATAATAGATGAATTTTTGAAAATATTTCTTACAAATCACTTTTTTATTGAAAGTGTAAACCTACAAATAATAATAAATTAGAACAAATCGTACATAAAAACCTACATTATTTTTTCATTTATTTTTCTTAAAAAAAACATTAATTATGTAGGAAATACCTTTTAAATAATTAAAATATAGGTTTAAATACATAAAAACCTCCTTATATTTAAATATGTTAAAGTTGTGTTAAAAATATTTTTAAATTATTTTTAAATTATTTTTAAATTGATAAAAAATTTACAACACTGATAATCAATACATTAAATAAAGTAGTTGATTCTGTTAAAAATATATAATAACTTACTTAATAATAAAAGTTGCATTTGAGCCACGTCAATTGAATCTGTTTCTATATCATAAAGAAGTAGATGGTCTCCAAAAGCTTTGGTAAGTTTGTTATTGGAAAGGATGGTTTGGTTCATACCATACGCAAATGGAGTGCAGAATGGCAATATATATACAGGAGCAATTATGAACTAGTCAAAAGATATCTATAAGATGTCTTTTTAACAATAAAACGGTTACTTTTTAAAAGCATAACCGTTTTATTTTTAGAGTAGCGGTAACTGGCTCAATAATCAAGCTTCAAAAGAATATGGAAAATTATTTAATAAACTTAAGTAGAATCTATTTAGGAGGTGCAGAAATTGCTAAACTAAAGAAGTAGGTTATGCCATTAATATAAAATAAAACTCATGTGAATAAAAAAAGCCATTGGACGAATTGGCTTTTTTTATTCCATTTAATTCTAAAAGTAAATAAGTTAGGTATTGCTAATTTTTAGCTTACATACCTGGTTTGATAGGATGTGGGGTCATATTCATATCTCGAATACATTTATAAGATCCATCTCGTTTTTCAAAGTAGGCCATATAATATCCATTATCTTTTTCATTTCCAGAAACATCGTAGACGGTCCAAGAACCAATCTCAACAGCAGTAGAATCCATCGCAAATAGATCTACAACCCTATATACATTGTAATTTCCAGTAGTATCTTTTGCAAGTGCTTTTGTAATATGTTCTGTAATAGCTACCTTACCTACAAGCGGTTGTTCGTAATTGAGGTAACTTATGGCATCATCACTATAGTAATCTGCCATTGCATCTGCATCTTTCGCTTTTTCATTTGCAGCAAAGGCATCTTCCATAGCTTGGATTTCGCTCTTTACTTTTTCCATATCCATAACTTCCTTTTTTTCTTTATTTGCACAAGATGAAATCATTAATGCTGTAATTGCTAAAAGGCCAAATAATTTAATGTTTTTTATCATAATAGGTTTGTTTAAATTTAAATTACAATATACAACTAAAGTATTTTTATAAGCGATTAATTATTCACTCTTTTAACTCGCTAAATATTTTTAGTATATCAATTCATTGAAGAATGAGAGGATGTTGAATCCTGCATAGTTTAAAATTTAAAATAAAAAATGTTGTTTGGATTTGTCTCTCCAACCTGATTGATTTTTATACGGTACAAAAAAAATTTTTAAATCACTTTGATTGGAATGTTCAACAAAATATATTTTTTTATCAGATTGGTTTTTATAATCAACGAAATACCACAATCCTTTGTTTCCATCTACTTGGTTTGGGTAATCTACTTTAAATACCTTTAAATCAGATTGATTTTCATAGTCAACGACGAATACTTTTATATCAGATTGATTAGAGTATTCCGTAGAAAACACTTTTTGAGAATAATTTTTAAGTGTTGTAAACAATAAAATAATTAATATTTTTTTCATAACTATTATTTTGTAGCTGTAATCATGATAGCCTTCAAGACTATAAAGTCTATAATTCTATCCCTTTCAATATACAATAAAAATGATGACTTTGTTAGGTGACCTATAATACTCATAATAAGAGAACTTTCCATATTACCATGCAGATTGGAAAAATAATTAAAAAAATAATTTGATTTACCTAGGTTCATTTTCTTTTGTTAACTTAGTAATGTAAAACAAATATTTACAAAAGCATTAGCATCACTCTTACCAATTAAATCGCATATGAAAAACATTACAATAGTTGCCGTTTTGATACTGTTTTCAGAGTTTTTACATGCCCAGTATTCTATAAAAGACACTTTTGCAAATCCTTTAGAATGCACCTATATGACTAGAGATGCTTTTATTATATGGTGGGATAATGACTATGATTATAGTGTAGAGGTCGATATTTTACTTGATCAGATTATCGAATATAGAAACGAATGTTTAAATGAATTAAATATGATGGATCCACCAGGAGTTATTGATGGATACTATCAAAATATATATTTGCATGGTGACGGTGGTTATTTTGACAGTAATGGTTGGGGCAATGGTGTTGGAACAGACAGTAATGGCTATCCATTCTACACCATGCCTTATAATTTATTTAATGATATAATTACCGTAGCACACGAAATCTTTCATCTTTATCAATACAATTCCAATTCTCCTGGATTTGCTTATTCTGGAGATAGCCAATGGTATATTGAAGCTTCCGCAAATTGGTATGGTGCAAGGCAAGATTTTACAGCAGAAAGAGCTTTTATTGAAGCGGAAAGTTTAGTTAAACTGCCACAAGTACCGTTTTGGTTAAGCTTTGATAATTTTCCCAACACGTATCCTGAAAATTGGCAACGCTATGTGCATCAATATGCCTTAGCATTGTTTTTGTTTTACCTTACAGAAGAAGTAGGTATCTCTCCTAATGTTATCTCGGAAGGATTTTATATGGGTTTAACGGAAACTCCACAAGAATACCTATATAATCAATTAGGGCCTGTTTTATATAGAAATACTTTTATGGATTGGATTGCTAGCATGACCAACGATTTTGATTTTATTACAGAAAATCAAAGGGTGGCTAATGAATCGGAATGGTTGACATATGCAGACCCTGATGACGATAATGAATACACGGAAGTCTTTGATTTTAATGGCACCAACGGTTGGTTCCAGCCTGCATTTGAAGATATTACAAACGCCTGGTCGTATAATACTTTCAAACTTGAAAATACCAATACAACTTCTTATACTTTTGAGCTTAATGGAGCTAGCAATGGTAACTTTGGAAGCCCTTCATATTTTCAAGGGAAAATTTTAGTTAAAAATACAGATGGGAGTCATATTTTATATGATTTATTAATGACAGATGACACTAATGGTGCTAAAACTATAGATGTAAGTAGTTCTGATACTGAAATTTATTATATCATAGGATCTATGCCCTCCTATTTTGAAGAGATTGATGAAGAGTTTCAATTATTCCCATACCAACTAAAAATATCTAATTTCTTTCTTGATGTTTCAGCTTTTACAACTGCTAACTTTATTAAAGCATATCCAAATCCTATCGAAGATATTCTTCGTGTTGAATTAGAAGAAAAAACGCATGAAATTAAAATTGAATTATATTCCATAATAGGGCATAAAATCTTTGAAGAAACTTATTTTAATAAAAAAGAAATTGAAATTGATTTTTCATATCTAAATAATGGTGTAAATTTTTTAAAGGTTAGTACTAACAAAAAATCAATTATTTTTAAATTGCTCAAAAAATAAAACAAATTGACAAGAAGACCATATCTAATTTTTTTTTAAAAAAAAACAATAAAAATGTAACATAATATTTATGATTTAATTGGGATTCTTTTATGAATTTATTGGGAGTGCAATCATATAATTTTTGAGTATCTTTATTATTATAAGATTCTTCGGTCAGCTGAATCTTATATTGTTTGATTATTTGAATTGTTGTTATGAAAAAGAGTGTAACTTTAGTTAGTTATGCTCTTTTTGTTGTTTATAACTATCTTATTTACAATTTTATATATTCTTATACAGCTGAATTTTTACATTATAGAGAATTAATCTTTAGATGTTTTTTAGGGAAGAAAAACCTCTTCATTTTGATGGGGAGTAATTATTAGTTTATAGTTTTTTTTTATTGTTCATAAGTATCTTGTTTACAGTATGATAAGGTCTAATTTATTTTGTAAATTTAAATTATGGGAAGTAGTATCTTATGAAATGAGACTTGCTTTTTATTTATTTAGACGGAGAGGAGTGTGCTTGTGATGCCGTATTTGGTTATTTTATTTCGGTAAAGGTAGTAGGTACACTCCTTTCTTTAATGTAAATGCTTTGTATTTGAAAAAAATACGTATGCTATTTAATACCACTGTTGTAAAGAATAATCTAATTAAAAATTCATCCAATTCATTCTTATAAGTCTCTGGCATAAACAATGCCGTTAGTATAGCAATTATATAACTACTATTAAGTAATAAGTGGTATACGACTGAAGTGGTTTTTAATGAATTGTTAATTTTAGGGAGTTAGTAATTGGGAAATAGAAATATAAAAAAAATCCAAAACAATTTTGTTTTGGATTTTTGTGTAAAAAATTTTATTTATTTAAAATCATTTCTTTTCAGCAACAGTTTTAAATCAAACGTATCTGGACCAGAATCTATGGCAACTCCTTTTTTGGCATAAATTCTATAACGAGTAAAATAAATCGCATGACATAAAAAAAATCGCTTTTTTCCTATAATGAAGGGAAATAACAGGAATTTAATTTATTTTCTTCTAATAAAGGAACATCACTATTAAATATTGGTGAAGAATGTAAACAAACAATATGAAGTTGACCTTTATTATTTTTTTTAACTGTAAAAGACATTTTAGCAAAAGCTACAGCACCTGCATCGCTTCTAAATGGAACGTATGCTAGGTATTGGCCAATATTATTAGTTAATTTTAAATAAAAATTATTTGAACTACTAAATCCATTGTTACAACTATCATCAGTAGCAATTCTAAGACCAGGTATAGTGATAGCGTTAAAATATTTAAAATAATGTTGAATATTTAAATCATCAACTGCGGGATTATTTAATAATCCTGAGGTTGAAGTATCAAGTGAATTAACTTGAGAAGCTTTTTTAAATCTAATTATTCTAGAGACAGTTCCTCTTAATATACCATTTTCTGAAAAATAATCTGAGATTAATTTAGATCTAGTTTCAACACCATCTATGTATTTACTTGATTTGTATCTTGAAGTAATTTCTGAATTTTCAGTTGCTGTTACAACACCTGCCCATTCTAATATAAATTCTTCTGCTTCAACTGCGGTAAGTTCTAAAACTTTCTCTGTACTCCCTAAATTATTTGAATCCTTGTTTTTGCAGCCTATTAGTGATAGAGATAAAACGGCTACTAGTACGAATGTAGTTAATAAATTATTAGTTTTCATAATTTTGATTTTAGTTAAAAAAGTATTTTATAAATTAAATAACATAAATTTTATTTAGACACTAAAGTAATAAATTTATTATCATAATTAAAATATTACTTTCATTTTTAATCCAATTCCTTTTTATAAGTTTCTGGTATAAAATATGCTGTTAGTATGGCAATAATACAACTTACTATTAAGTAATAAGCAGGCATCCAAATATTTCCCCCACTAACTTTAATTAACCAAGTACATAAAACTGGAGTAGTACCTCCAAATAATGCCAATGATACATTATAACTCACGGAAATCCCAGTATATCTAACACTTGTTGGAAAAGATTCCGTCATTAACGCAGGAATTACTGCCTGAAACATAGCTTCAAAAACAGAAAACGCAAGCATCGCAATAAGTATGGCCACATAAGTATTTTTAAACATCAATGCAAAAAGAGGATATGTGAAAATGGTAAATCCTATTAGAGACATAAACAGTACTTTCTTTCGACCAATTTTATCGCTTATAAATCCAAACAATGGTATTATAAGCATTAGCACAATTATTGCTATGGTGTGTGCAGATAAAGCATCTTCCAGCTTTACGTTATGAAAAGTATGTAAATAAGAAGGAAGAAAAATGAATATCAGATAAACAGAAACACCAAAGGCCCAACTTAATAACATTATTTTAACTGCTTGCATCTTATAATCTGACCAGAACTCAGCCAATGGGGTTTTAGTTGATATATGTTCTTTTTTATTTTTATCATAATAAGTGTCATCGCCCATTCCTTTGCGAAGATAAATACCTATAACACCAATTACTGCTCCGAATAAAAAGGGAATTCTCCACCCAAAATCATGCAACTCTTCTGTGGACAGTAAACCTGTAATTAATGATGCAATTCCCGAACCCAAGAGCATTCCACCAAAAACACCAAAGGTAGACCAACTGCCATAAAAACCTCGTTTTTCTTTTGGTGCTTTCTCCACTAGAAATGATATAGATCCAGTAAATTCTCCACCTACCGAAAGACCTTGAAAGAGCCTTAAAATAACAAGTAAAGCTGCCGAATACCATCCAATATTCTCATAGGTAGGCAGAAAACCAATCAATGTAGTTGGAATAGCCATTAACAGTACAGATATTTTTAAGGCTTTCTTTCGACCATATTTATCTCCAATATGACCAAATATTATTCCACCTATTGGCCTCATTAAATATCCAGCGGCGAACACACCAAAGGCTGCGATTAATTGAACTATTTTATCTTCATCTGGAAAAAATTGAGCACCAATTACAGTGGCAAAAAAGCCATAAACCGTAAAATCGTACCACTCTAATATATTTCCAATAAATCCGGCTATTAGTGATCGTTTGTTTATTGGATTACTTTCTATTTTTTCAATCATTTTTTTTATTTGAACGTAAATATAATTTTTTTATTTATTAGTTTAGTAATTTAAAAAACTATAACCATTAAGTTTGATATAATTTAGAAATAGAATATTGAAATTATGAAGAATCAAGAATATGATTTGGTCTGTGTTGGAGGAGGAATTATGAGTGCAACCTTAGCAGTTTTGTGTAAGACATTAAAACCTGATTTGAATATTTTAATTCTAGAAAGATTGAACGATGTAGCAAAAGAAAGTACTGCATCATGGAACAATGCAGGAACTGGGCACTCTGCTCTTTGTGAATTAAATTACACACCTGAAGATGAAGATGGAACTGTTGACATCCATAAAGCCATTGAAATTTGTAAACAATTTGAAATTTCAAAACAGTTTTGGGCCTATTTGGTAAATGAAAATCTTATTGAAGACCCTTCCACATTTATTACAAAATGCCCCCATCATAGCTTTGTAACGGGTAAGAAAAATGTTCTTTATTTAGAGAACCGTTTTAAAGCAATGAAAGAACACTTTATGTTTGATTCAATTCAATTCACGAAAGAATTTGAAATAATGAAACAATGGTTTCCTTTAATATTACAAGGAAGAGATAAGAAAGATGTTATTGCTGCTTCTAGAATTGATAGGGGAACAGAAATGAATTTCGGAAGTCTTACTAAGCAGCTATACAACATATTAGAAAACACTTATAACACCAAAGTCTCATGTAATAAAGAAGTAGTAGATGTTGATCCATCTGGTGATGAAGATTGGGCCTTAAAAGTAAACGATGTTCTTACTAATGAAAATACATTCATAAAGGCTAAGCATGTTTTTATAGGAGCTGGAGGAGGAAGCCTAACCTTACTCGAAAAAGTAGAAATCGAAGAAAAGGATGGCTATGGTGGTTTTCCAATTAGTGGGGAATGGCTCGTTTGTAAGAATGAAAAAATTATTAATCAGCATTTTGCTAAAGTCTATAGCATGGCAGAGATAGGCTCTCCTCCCATGTCAGTTCCTCACCTAGATACCAGGTATATTAATGGAAAACGAGAACTTCTATTTGGTCCATTTGCAGGATTTACTACTAAATTTTTAAAAAAAGGATCAAATTTAGACTTATTCAAATCTATAAAAATTGAAAACTTACACTCGATGTGGGGTGTTTTTTGGCATAACTTATCCCTTACTAAATATTTAATACATCAAGTAATGATGTCATTTGATGATCGGATGAATGCGTTGCGTGTTTTTATGAAAAACGCAAAAAATGAAGATTGGAAAATTATTGTTGCGGGCCAAAGAGTCCAAACTATAAAACGCGATGAAAAAGAAGGAGGTAAGTTAGAATTTGGTACTGAAATAGTAAGCAGTAAATGTGGAAAAATTACTTGCCTTCTTGGCGCCTCTCCTGGAGCATCAACATCGGTTGTAGCTATGTTAGAAGTTATTGAAATGGCATTTCCGGAAATACTCAATTCCGATAGCGGTAAAGAAATTTTAAAATCGGTAATACCTTCTCTAAATGTTTCTATTGATTCGGAATCTTTTAAGAAGAATTTAGAGGATGTAACACTAAGTTTAGGCTTAAAGTAAAGAAGTTCTGAACAAATGCGTTATCAAATTAGTAAGCGGATTGCCTAGTATACTCAATAACTAATTGTTTCCTTTTCTAAATCCATAGGTGTTTTGATCTATAAAACTCTTAGGAAATTTATCCACACCAGGAAATCCCAAATCAATAGTCCCGCTATCTTCGGGTATGTAATTAGTTTTAAAAATATAATCCCAAAGACTTAGGCTAATTCCAAAATTCACACCATACCTTCCTTCCGGCAGATCATAAGCATGGTGGTGTAAATGCATTACCGGGTTATTAATAATATATTTTAGGGGACCCCAGGTAATTTTAATATTTGCGTGGTTAAAGTGACCGATAGTAATTGCAATAAAATGAACAATATAAGCCTGTTCTGGCTCAAAGCCAAATAATATCATAACAGCGAATGTTTTCAAAGGCTTATAAAAAATGTTTTCCATCCAATGGTAACGTAAATGTGCTGCAAAGCCCATTTCTTTAACACTGTGATGAACTTTATGGAATTTCCAAAGAAAGGAGTATTTATGTAGTAATGAATGAGTAAACCATTGCACAAAATCCAAGATGATAAAGAAAACCAATAATTGCAACCACATTGGCCAATTAGAAGGGTCAATAAATGCAATGCTTTTACTTGTAATACCGATATCGGAAAAACCTACTTGTATAAGTCTATAAAATCCACTTATGGCTATTGAAAATATAAAAAAATTAAAAAACATATAAAATCCATCTAACCAAAAATCTTTTCTAAAAACAGATTGTTCCTTTCTCCATGGAAAAATAATTTCTAAAACCCATATAAAAAGAGAAATAGAAATTAATCCCCAAAAATAATTGATATACCATGGTACTTCAAAAAGGATCGATTTCCAAGTCCAATCTACTGTTTCGCTAAAAGCATTAATAAATGTATCTAGGTATTTATTCATAATTATTTAAAAGACTTGAAATACTGTCAAGTAGTATAAGTGCCATAGCAAAACTACTCCATTCTTTATAAAATCCAATATTTTTTTATTTATAAAACTAGAAAACTGAAATATCCACCACAATCTTCAAGAATCACAAAGTTCGTTATCATCATAAATTATAAATATATTATTTTTTTCTGAATCCATTCGACCTAAGAAGAGCTCCATTAAAAAAAAACAATCACCGTAGGTAATGCACATATTTTTTAATTCTTAAAATGATTAAAAATATAATTATTATCAAAAAGTAATATTAGTTGCAGTTTAATAGACCTTATTTTATTTTGTTACATTAAAAATTATTATTACTTTTGATTAGCAAGTATTCAATGGGGGATTTTATATTTGTAAGGTTTTAACAAAAACCTTTTAAACCATCAAAGGGTTATCTTCTCGATAGCCCTTTATTATTTTATTTATCACTTGATGAATTTAATTAATTTTACTGATACTAATTTTTCTTATATTTTAGTTAGTATCAAAATAATCCACATGAAAAAAATTACCTACTTAATAATATCTCTCATACTCGTTTCTTTTACAAATAGTACCAATATTATATCTAATCTTGAATTCATTGCTGATTTAGACAATCTTGTATATGTTGCTGATAATGGTATCACTATTAAAGCAAATGAATGGGCGAAGATTGGTGCTACTTGAATAATAGCAGCGCTTAGCTATACTGTCGTAAACGAGGAAATGTTAAGAGAAATGTTGGCAAATGAAGAAGACCTTACTAGAATAGCCACTTCTAAAGTGACTAATATGAGTGCGCTTTTTTATGGAGCTGAAACTTTTAGCCAAGCTATTGGAAATTAGGATTTAAGTAAAGTAACTACTGTGCATAGTATGTTTTATGGTGCAACTTCTTTTAATCAAAATTTAGGTGCTTGGAATGTTGATACTGTTACAGACTGTAATAAATTTAGTTATGATACACCACAATGGAGAGTTTCAAAGCCTGTTTTTAAAAACTGCACCCCTTATACGGTCTTGAATCAACTTATATTATTATGTAAAAAATTATTTATTAAATGTATTTTTTATTGGTCTATAGGTATTACAGAAAAACATTGCAATATATGATCTTCAATTATTAAATCAAATTCCAGGGGATTACAGCAAACCGTGCAGTCCTCAATAAAGTTTTGATGATTAACGGAGGGATCTATCATTTTTAATTGATATTCCCAACAATGTGGACAGTCAAAATAATGCTCTAACATATTAATTTTATGATTTTATTCAGGTTTAGTTTCTATTACCTAAAAATATAATCAAAAATACCACACATTTAATGATGTAACAAGCCCTTTTTTTTAATTTAATGAGTATATTTTTAATATATTTATAAAAATAAATATCATGAACGCATTATCAGAAAAAAGTATTAAAGAAAAAATAAAAAACTTTCAAGATTGGACCTATCATGAAAATGCAATCCATACCTCGTTAGAATTCAAAGATTTTAAAGATACCTTTTCGGTAATGACTCGAATCGCTTTTGAAGCAGAAAAATTAGGTCACCACCCGGATTGGAGTAATGTATATAATTCTTTAAATATCAGCCTTTCAACGCATGATGCTGGTGGTGTAACGGATAAGGATTTTGAATTGGCTAAAGTGATTGATGAATTAGTGAGTTAATTTAAAATATAAAAGACCGGTTATTGTGTGTTCCGATGGTCTATCGAAATGTCTTTTAGTACCTTTCGGGACATTCCCAAAACTCTTAAAATCGTAGAAATTATAAATTTAACGATTAACCAACTTTCTTAATTTTAAAAAATAAGACTTAGTAGTATATGGGGAGCAAATAAATGGACTGACGGTATGTTTAAAAAATATTGGTGGCTTATTGTTATTTTAATAGTTCTTTATATATTTTTTAGAATAATGAACCCTTAATAGCATTACCTAATTATAGTTAAAATCGTTACTAATTTATCAATACTTAGGTTGGGTTTTTTTCTTTTTCTTTATGTACAAATCATGTAACTATCAGCAATAAGTTAAATCAAAAAAAGAGCAACCACTTCTGATTGCTCTTATCGTAGTGAGATAAATATTTAAATTCGAATCTCTATCTTATAAAAACGTTTCCTTATTCCATCGTTTCTGTTTCTATTACTTCCACGGGAGCTGGTACCAAAGAATTCATCATGCCTCCCAAGTCAAACCAATCTCCACCATTTATAATTTTACCATCTTTAAATTCAAAAGAATGGTAGCTGGTTAAACTTAATTCTTGTCCAGTTTCTGCATAAACAGAGGTCCATGTCCCATAAACACGAGTACTGCCATCGGGAACACCGGTTTCGGTATCTACACCAGGCAGCCAATAATCTGCTGTGAATACCATATTATCAAATGCCGCTTGATACCAAAGAATAGCGGCTTTTACTTCTTCTATGCCACCGATTCCCATTCCGTAAGCAGGCATATGCCATGTTAAGTCTTCGGAGAGATAAGTAAACATTTCTTCTGCATTTTCGCTTTCATGTAGTTTAAAGTAAGCCTTTGCAGCTTCCGTGTTTTTTTCAAATTCGGCATGTTTTCCATTTGAACAAGCTACTGCCATAACGCCTGCAATTAAAAGGATTGATAATTTTTTCATAATTGTTTGTTTTAAATTAATTGTCTTTAAATGTAATAAATTGCATTCAACCAAACAAATATGAATTTTAGATACAAATAAGGTTTGCTACTATAATGCCAAGTATGACTTTATAAAAAAGCTTAAAGCATGCTGAATTTAAAAAAACCAATGTGTGAAATTAGGTTTTATTCAGGTTTTAACATACAGGAGTAATTTTGTTATTTTTTACCGTCACTTGAATTGGATACAATTGGCAGTCTTATCTGTGACATATAATTTGAAGAATGATGTATCTTATTATGAGCGATTACACTTTCTTTTTCATCATAGTTATTACCTCCTGTATTCAAATTACGAGCAAAACGAGGGAAATTACTACTCGATATTTCAATGCGTATGCGATGTCCTTTTTTAAAATAATTACTGGTTGACATAGGAGTCAAATCTAATTGATAAACTTTATCTTTCTCCATAAATACTTCTTTGTCATAACCTTCCCGATACCTTACACGCTGTATTGTTTCATCCAAATTATATGCTTTCCCATCTGGATATACATCGATGAGTTTAATGGTAAAATCGGTGTCTTTTGCATCAGAAGAAACATAGAGTGTAGCTTCAATAAAACCTGAAATTTCTATGCCTTCTTCTAAAATATCAGTGCTGTAAACCAAAATATCATTTCTCGTCTCCATTTGTTGTTGATCGAAAGCACCTCCTTTAATTGCATTTCCTGTACAGCATACATTACCACCATAGGAAGGTACTGGTTTCATTGGGTCATAGGTAAAACTATCTGGACTATCAAAATTTGCTTTTGATGTTGATAATTTTCCATCACCAAAAAAGCTATTGGCCTGCCCATTACTTTTTAAATAATAGCTTATTAATTTAGTGTTTTCTGGAGGCCAAGCTTCTGATGCTTGCCACTTGTTGCTACCCATTGTATAATATTGCACTCTAGGTGTTTTCGCTTTAAAATCATTTTGTTCTCCTTTTAGCCAAAAATCAAACCAAAGATAAATTTGTTCTTCATAGTTAAGTCTTGCATCTCCAACACTGCGTTCTCCAACAATAGTATTTTCAGTTGCTCGATTATAGCGACAATGCAAAGTTGGTGCTATTACTAAGTATTGGTTATCGCTTATTGATTTGTTTTTTGCGTTATTTCTAAGATGATTAAATAAGGCTAGATTTGGAGTTATAGACACATCGTACCATGAAGCGAACCAAAAACTTGGAACAGCAATTTCCATATCATCATGGTAAATACCTCCATTAAACCAAGCTTCATCATTTGGTTTACGGCGTATCATTTTATCAAAAATCTCATTTTTACCATTTATGTTTTTTAGAATATCCTGAATAGGCAAATGATTTAGGGCCTCTGCCATATCTACTGTTGGATTTTCGGGTGCTAAATCGTAAAACCTAGAAATTCTAATTAGATCTTCTTGAGTTGCTCCGGCTGGAATTCGTGGTTTAAATTTATCGTGCTCTACACCATATAACCAAGAAAAGAATAACATCTGTTCTACACCACCACGATACCAATTTCCTTGTTCGTTAATATCACCAATCCGTCCAACACCAGCACCATAACCCTGTGGTACCATTGCCGCAAGAGAAGGATGATCTAAAGCAGCAACTGCCATTTGCCATTCTGCAGTAGAAGAACAACCTACAGTTCCTATTTTACCATTGGACCAAGATTGATTTTTCATCCAAGTAAATGCATCATAGCCATCTGTTAATGGAACTCCTAAAATATCCCATTCACCTTCTGAAAAATAGCGTCCACGTTCATTTTGAACTACATAAGCATAACCTCTTTTAACTGCTTCTAAAGCTTTTATAGCTGTTCTTGTTTTTTGTTTTCCATCTCCCCAAGAATTAAAATTATAGGGTGTTCGTGAAAAAATAATAGGCACTTTTTTATCTGTTTTAGGACGATAGATATCAGTAGCTAAACGAATACCATCGCGCATTGGCATCATTATTTTTTGATCTATAATAGCAAATTCTTCAAGCTCTTGAAGAACTTTGTCTTGTGCATAAAGGTTAAAATTATCTATAAAGAAACAAACAAGTAACAACGAAATTAAAATAATGTGTTTTTTCATTTTATGATTTTTTTTTTTGATGTGCTTTAATTTTTAGATAAAAATATAAGTGTGTTTATAGTTGAAATAGATATCCGCAAAATTAATAAATTTTTAATAAAAAATCTCAACTGGAGCCTTTTGAACATGATATAAATACAGCACAGAAAGTTTAAATTGAAGCACATCGACTAAAATCATTTATTAAAAAATGCTATGTAGTAATCATATATTTTATTTCTTTACTCTTTAAACTTTTTAAATTCCAATTCTCATTTTCTATCTGTATAAACCTAACCTGAAACAAAATTATAATATGTGTTTAGTTTTTATTTAATTATTCAATCCGCTCAATAATTAAAAGTAATTACAATTTACTAAAGAATATTATTTACCTTTTCGTTATGCAAAACCATAGTGGTTTGAGTGCTTTGTATATAATCTAAGGTAGATAATCGATCGAGAATAAAAACTCTTAACTCATCAGAATCCTTTACTGCTACATGCAAAATAAAATCATTGTCACCTGCCATGTGAAATAATTGAAGAACACCCGGCAACTGAGAAGCTTTTTTTATAAAATCTCCAATTACCCAACGGTGTTGCTTGTTTAGCTTAATGGCTAACATTACCTCAATATTAAGACCCAGCTTTTTTTGATCAATTTGAATAGAAGTCCCCTTAAAATATCCCTTCTGGGTTAGTTTTTTAATTCGATCGTGTGTGCTAGATTGTGCAATTTCAATTTTTGCAGCAATCTCTTTGTTTGAAAGGCGTGCATTATTCAGTAATAGGCTTAAAATCTGAATATCTTTCGAGTCCAATTCTTTTTTCATAGTATTAACGAATATATTTAGGTTTTATTAAAGTATAGGCAAATATTATTGTGCTTATATATATATATTAAGATATTTGTTCAAATATAATTAAATATAAGGAATTAAATATAGATATTTTATAACCAATCATGTTCTAAATAAAGATGAATGAAATAAAAATATTTTCTCCCGCGACGGTTGCCAACGTGGCCTGTGGATATGATGTGCTAGGTTTTTGCTTAGATGCAGTAGGAGACGAGATGCTTATTAGAAAAGTCGATAAAAAAGGGATTCTAATTACTAAAATTGAAGGATTCGAACTCCCTTTTAAAACCGAATTAAATGTTGCTGGAGTTTCTGCTCTAGCGATGTATGAAAAGCTTCAACCAGATTGTGGTTTCGAAATTGAAATCTATAAAAATATAAAACCTGGTAGTGGTATTGGTAGTAGTGCAGCGAGTGCTGTTGGCAGTGTTTTTGGAATGAATGCTCTTTTAGGAAGCCCTTATAATAAAACCGAACTTACCCAATTTGCTATGAAAGGGGAAGCCTTGGCTAGTAAATGTGAACATGCAGATAATTTAGCACCTGCTTTGTTTGGAGGTTTCACCTTAGTAAAAAGCCTATCGCCTTTAGAAATTTTGGAAATTCCATCTCCAGATAATTTATATGCAACCATTATTCACCCGCAAATAGAAATTAAAACAGCAGATTCTAGAGCCATTCTTCCAAAAGAAGTAAAGCTTCAAGAAGCAATTGTTCAATGGGCAAACTTTGGAAGTTTGATCCATAGTTTACATACTAACAATTACCAATTAATGAAAAGATCGTTGCATGATGCCATTATAGAACCTCACAGAAGTAAGTTAATTCCGTTTTATAAGGAAGTTAAACAAGCAGCGCTAAATGCAGGAGCTTTAGGTACTAATATTTCTGGTTCTGGACCTTCTATTTTTTCTTTATGCAAAGGAATTGAAATTGCAACCATGGTAAGCGACGCTATAAAAAAAGTATATTTAAGCACAGGGATTAAATTTGATATTCACATCTCAAAAATTAATATTGAAGGGATCAAAGTGTTATAGGTTAAATCGGAAAAATTTCCATTCAAACGCTAGAAAAATAAACAAATAATGAAATACTACAGTTTAAATAAAAAAGCAGCTAATGTATCTTTTAAAGATGCGGTTATTAAAGGATTGGCACCAGATAGAGGATTGTATTTTCCCGAACAAATAAACCCCTTACCAAAAGCATTTTTTGAGAACATTGATAGCCTATCTCATTCTGAAATTGCCTTCAAAGCCATCCAGCAATTTATATCTCCAGAAATTCCAACAGATGTTTTAAAAATCATAATAGAAGAAACACTTTCTTTTGATTTTCCCGTGGTGGAATTCAATAAAAATATTTCAACTTTAGAACTGTTTCACGGACCAACGATGGCATTTAAAGATGTTGGTGCTCGTTTTATGGCACGTTGTTTAGGCTATTTTAATAAAAACAACAACAATGAAGTAACCGTTTTAGTAGCAACATCTGGCGATACAGGTGCAGCTGTAGCAAATGGGTTTTTAGGGGTCAAAAATGTAAAAGTAGTAATACTCTACCCGAGTGGGAAAGTGAGTGCCATTCAAGAAAAACAATTAACGACCCTTGGGCAAAACATTAGCGCCCTAGAAGTTAAGGGTACCTTCGATGATTGTCAAGCCATGGTTAAAACCGCTTTTTTAGATAAAAAACTTACCGATATGATGCAGTTAACCTCAGCAAATTCTATCAATGTGGCACGTTGGTTGCCACAATTATTTTATTTTATGTTTGCATACAAAAGATTATATAAAAAGCATAAAGACCTTGTTTTTTCTGTGCCAAGTGGAAATTTTGGAAATGTCTGTGCAGGCATGATTGCGCAGCAGTTAGGTTTGCCTATTAAACATTTTATAGCATCAAATAACGACAACAATGTAGTAACAAAATATTTAAGTACAGCGCTATACAAACCAAAGCCATCTGTGCAAACCATTAGTAATGCAATGGATGTAGGAGATCCAAGTAATTTTATTCGCATTCAAGAACTATATAAAAATAATTTTGAGACCCTAAAAGAAAACCTTTCGTCGTTTAGTTTTTCCAATGAGGAAACTAAGGCAGCGATGCTAGAAATTTATAACCGTTATAATTATGTTGCCGATCCACACGGAGCGGTTGGTTATTTAGGGTGTAAAGCTTATTTAGAAAAGAATCCAACTGCTTATTGTGTGTTTTTTGAGACTGCACATCCCACTAAATTTTTAGACATTGTAGAAGCGGTGGTCAAAAAGGAACAAGTTCTACCACCACAAATTAAATCAGTAATGGGAAAAATTAAAGAAGCAACCACAATAGTTACCTACGAGGATTTAAAACATTATTTATTGAATTCTTAGTTGAGTTGTATAATTCAAGTTCAAAATCATTAAGAGTAAAGATTACAATCGAGAATCAATTATACTAACCAAACCTTTGCTTATTGGATTATCTCCATTACAAGAAGATTGGTTATTGTCTCCATTGTTCTCTCCGTCATTAGAATTATTGTTACTATCATTACTATTACATGCAATGATTAATAAAGCTAAATATAGATAGATAAGTTTTTTCATTGTGTTTATTATTTGTTACAACCCAAAAATTTAAAATATAAATTATTATCTTAATACCTTAATCTTAAAACTTATAAAATGAAAAAATTACTATTTATTTTACTATTAGTTGGATTGCATTCAACTTGTTTTTCTCAAGATTCAACACTCACAAGTGAAGAGAAGAAAGAGCTTTTAGCCCAGAGCCCTTTTAACAATGTTTACCCTACATCAATACTTAAAAGTTCTGATGCTTATTTTAAAGCTCAAATGGGCTTATACAAAGAAGGTGCAATAGCTGAAAAAGAAGCTCATTTAGTAGCGCTTGGAACCTCTGCAGCTACTAAATGTCAATACTGTATCCCTTATCATATTGCAGAACTGAAAAGATTAGGTGCATCTGACGATGAAATAAAAACGGCTGTTCTCATTGCTGCTGATATTATGAAAATGAGCACGCTATTTTATGGAAACGAATTTGATTTAGAGGCATTTAAAAAAATTATTAAAGGAGAATAATATACAAAAGGGATACCTTTTTTAAGAAATAAAGCACTATAATTCGATGTATTGTAGTGCTTTTTCAGTTATCATCCACTCTATAACCAAGCTACAGAAGACTATGGGGCATTCATCAATCAATGTAAGTTTAACCTATTTACTAGGTTTAGAAATAGCTGAACTATAGGAGGAAGCTATGTCTATGGTTTAGTTATTCTTTTCATAATTGTCATATAGATATAATGGTAGTGCTAATGAAAAGCCAACCATAAATAAAGATACCAAATACTTTATGAACTGATTTTTACTGATTGCTTTTAATCTTAATCTGTAAATAAGAAAAATAAGAAAAGATATGGCTGCAATAGTTAAATCAGCATTTAAAATACTCATTGCATAATTCTGGTTAATTTGTTCAAAAAATAGTGAAGTA
>ENA-ORDA01000331-ORDA01000331.1-marine-metagenome-genome-assembly--contig:-NODE-331-length-49741-cov-3.952783_pt1 | contig 49741 bp, 40 predicted proteins | sample MGYA00237778_ERZ508506 | MGnify/ENA primary metagenome ERZ508506 (study PRJEB26177, sample SAMN06267891) | marine metagenome | isolation source: Monterey Bay, California, USA | place: Pacific...
GTCTGTAAAGTCAAAATCTCTATAAAACCACATTGCATGATCCAAACTGGCAGTCATCACCCCACCCTTGAACCACGTCAGCCCGTGGGGCCGCAGCGAGGATCCCAGAAGGTTCATATCGGACGCATAGGCCAGCAGGCAATGCTGCATCTGCGGCGATTGACCCGCGGCGGGATGCATGCGGAACCACAGATGATTGAGATCCGGCGCTGGTTGCGGATTAAAATGATCAATCGGCGCCAGTTCGCGCACCTCGATCGGGCGCGGCCGGACATAATCTTTGCGGTACTGCTCAGGAATTTTATCAACGTTTTTCTGGCGTAATACATGGCGGTCATTCAAGCCCTCGGGCCCTTTGACCTGCGGCATTGGATGGTGATGCTGCCACCCATCTTCGGTAATTTGAAACGAGGCCGACAAGTTGAGAATCTGTTTGCCGTGCTGCAACGCAATCACCCTCCGGGTGGTAAAACTGCCGCCATCACGAGCGCGATCCACGCTATAAACCACCGGAATGCTCGGATCACCAGGACGGATAAAATACGCGTGCAGCGAATGGCACAGGCGGGTTTCTACCGTGTGGTAAGCCGCAGCCAGCGCCTGCGCCACCACATGGCCCCCAAAAATCCGCACGCTGGTCTCTCCGCCCGATCCGGTGCCACGGAACAGATCAAGCTCCAACCGCTCGAGATCCATCAGTGCCACAAGATCCTCAACAGTATCGGTCATAGCATCCCTGCCCCACTGACCGGCGCGCCCACCTCAAAACTGTCCTGTTCCAAACCACCGCGGTCAACATTGCCGTCAACAAACGCCCCGTGCACCAATGCTTTAAGCTCGGCACGGGAGGGATAGGAACTGGAGGGCGCAAGCTGGGTCAAAAACACCACCGACAGATCAAGAACGTGGTCGATCCAAAACACCGTCGAGGCCATACCGCCCCAGCCAAAATCACCGATACTACCCGGGGCGCGCGCCCGCGCCGGATCCAGCACCACCGCACCGGCAAGGCCAAAACCAACACCCTGCATTGGCTGCTCGGCAAAACTTGTCGGTCCCATCGACGCAATATCACCCGCCAGATGGTTGCGCATCATGAACGCTACGGTTTGCGGCGACAGCAATTGCCCCTGCGATCCTTCACCGCCTCTGCGCAGCATCTCGCAAAAGCGCATATAATCCTCCAGCGTGCTGACCAGACCGCCCCCACCAGAAAAACCCGCCGGGTTGCGAAAACAGCTGTCACCAGCGGAGTCTATCGTGCGCAGGATCGGCACCCCAGTTGGTGCCGGTTTCAAGCTCAACGCAGTATCGGGATGTGAAGCATATAATGTCGCAAATCGTCGCAAATCGGTTTCGGGCACTGAAAATCCCGTTTCAATCATACCTAAAGGCGCGAAAATCTTATCGTTGAAAAAGCGATCCAGCGCGGTGCCCGAGACCTGTTCCACCACCCGACCCAGCACATCACTTGCCACCGAATATTCCCAGCGCGCTCCGGGTTTGAACGCCAGAGGCAGGGCGGCCACCCGCCCAACCATCTCGGCCAGAGGCGTGCTGCCGCCGTCAAAGCCAATGCCAGCCTTGGCCATCGCCTGCGGCAGAACCCCTGCGTTAAACGCATAACTCAACCCGCTTGTATGGGTTAAAAGCTGGTGCAGCGTTGGCACCGGACAGGGTTCAAGCTGATCAATCCGCTCGGCCCCAGGGATCAACGCCTGCATGTCGCGAAAAGCAGGGATAAATTCTGAAACCGGCGTATCAAGAGAAAAAAAGCCCTGCTCAAAAAGCATCATCACCGCCACAGCGGTCACCGGCTTGGTCATCGAATAAATTCGCACAATCGTATCGCGTTCAAACGGCAGCCCGGTCTCTATATCCCGCAACCCCGTCGCGTGATGATACACCTCGTGACCACCCCGGGCAATCAACACTGAACTGCCCGCATATTTACCCTGCGCAACATAGCGCGCCATCCAGTCACCGATACGGTCCAGCCGTGCCCTGTCAAACCTCAGGCTTTGAAGCTTGCTTGTCGCATCATCTGAGATCTCCGAAACCATCGCGGCTAGCCAATTATCCGCGACATCGCCGCTTTGGTTTCAGCCGTAAACCAACCGTCGGGTGGCGTATTGGCGCCATTTGCCATCGCGTTTTCGATCGTCTCGATCACCGGTCCGCGCATCTGGCGCTTAACTTCGGCATACGTGCCGGGCGGGATCGCTGCATAGTCTTGCGCCACGCTCACCGCGCGCGCCATCACCGCATCCCCGTCTTCAATAATGTCCACAATCCCCGCCGCCAAAGCCGCCTCAGCCCCAATGGGGTGACCGCCGAGCATCAGCCGCCGCAAATCATTCGACGCCAGTGTTGCACGGGCAATCGCCAGCGGTCCAACCGGAAAATTGGCGCCAACCCGCACCTCCGCCAGCCCAAAACGCGCCTTGAGGCTGGCAATTCGGTAATCGCTGGCAAGCACCAGAAAAAAGCCCCCCGCAATCGCCGCACCACTTGCGGCAACAATGGTAGGTTTTGGAAAGCCAAACAGTTTGGTAAAGTTTACATTGAGACTTCGCACCATGGCTTGCTGGTCTTTAAGGTCAAAACCCAACGCCTCTTTAAGATCCATCCCGGCTGACAATACCTTGCTGTTACTTGCCAAAATCACCGCTTTGACGGCTGTATCGGCCTGCAGCCTGTCCAAATGGGCGCCCAACAGGTCCAAAAAGTCGCTGTTCAAAGCATTCACTGGCGGACGGTTCAAGACGAGACGGGTGACACCCCCCTCAAGATCCTCGCGGATCAACCAGTTTTCAATGCTCATAAACGGGCTCCTCATTGCTGTTTTGAAACGAAAGGCGCGCGCCTCACATCTCAAGCTTACGCCCATGGGTATTTATGTGCAATCTTGACACCACGCCTTTTTGAAAGCACGCGGCTCTTGCCACGCTTGAGTGATATTTATACAGTTTTACGCAAAGGTGGATCAAACTGTCTTTAAGAGATAAAAAGCGAGCCACATATGACAATGACCCCCAGTGTTTTGTTCGATCTTAGTGGTAAAACTGCCCTGGTCACTGGTGGTGCCACGGGTATCGGCCGCATGGCAACAACCGGATTGATGGCGGCAGGCGCGCGGGTGCTGATCGCGTCGCGCAAAGGGGATGCCTGTGTTGCAGTGTCAACCGAGTTGAACGGTCTCGGCCTATCGGGCACCGCCGAGGGTTTCGGCGGCGATGTGGGCTCAGAGATCGGGATTGCACAGCTATGCCAAGACATTGCGCAACGCACAGACAAGCTGGATATTTTAATCAACAATGCCGGGCGCACCTGGGGTGCACCGCTGGGGCATTTTCCCTTTGAGGCCTGGGAGAAGGTCATGACACTGAATGTCGCCGGGATGTTCCATCTGACGCAAAGCCTCTTGCCGTTACTGTCTGCTGCGGCCACGGATGAAGATCCCGCACGGGTGGTCAACACCGGCAGCGTTATGGGTGAGGTGCCCATGGGCGACAAAGTCTATTCCTATGCGGTATCAAAAGCAGGCGTCCATCACATGACCCGAATTCTGGCAAAGGATCTGGCAGCACGTCGCATCACCGTCAATGCCCTAGCCCCAGGGCCTTTCCCCTCGAAAATGACCGCCTTTGCCGTCGAACAGCAAGACGGGGAAACGCGCGTTGCCTCTCGCGTACCTCTCGGGCGCATCGGACGGCCGCATGACGTAGCGGCAGCCTTGCAATTTCTCTGCGGGCATGGTGGATCCTATGTCACCGGTGCGGTGATCCCGCTGTCGGGCGGCATCAATGTGGGCACCGGGCCTGAAATTTTTGGAGATCACTGAAGCGTGGAGAAAATCACCCGTCAGGATATGGCCGCACTGGTAGGCAAACATGCCGGGACCTCTAAATGGTTCGTGATCGATCAAACCCGCATTGATACCTTTGCGGATGTCACCGAAGACCATCAATACATTCATGTCGATCCTGACGCTGCCAAACAAAGCCCGTTTGGGACAACCATCGCACATGGGTTTTTGACCCTGTCGATGCTGTCTGCGATGATCTATGATGGCGTGCCCGACATCGAGGGTGCAACAATGGGGGTGAACTATGGCTTTAACAAAATACGATTTCTATCTCCGGTGGCGGCAGGCGCCCGAATTCGGGCGCATTTCACCTTGCAAGACTATACCGAACATAAAGTAAATGAGGCCACCACCGTCTGGGATATCCGCATCGAGATCGAAGGTCAAAACCGGCCAGCGCTGATCGCTGAATGGATTGGGCGGCGTTATTATGCCTAAACGCTTAATACTTGACGCCCTCTGCAACCTTACCTTCAGGCCGACCCCAGAGAACCGCAGCATAAAATACGGATTGCCCATTGCCAAACACCTGTCGCACGCGCATCACAGCGCAAAAATTTGGGCTAAAACAATACAAAGGAGACACCCATGCGTGACCTCATAACCCTTTCCACCCTCAATACCGTCGCCGCGGCGCACGCCGAACCAAAGCCGTCCCCCCGCACGACGCGCATTTCATGAGAGGCAAAACTATGATTGGTGATCCCCTACCCAAAGCCCTTAGCGGACTGCGCCTGCCGGCCGTTGCAGCACCTTTATTTATCATCTCCACGCCGGATCTGGTCATCGCCCAGTGCAAAGCTGGCGTGATCGGCTCCTTTCCGGCATTGAACGCCCGACAAAAAGACGGCGAGCCGAATATGCTCGAAATCTGGCTCGAGCGGATCACTGAAGAGCTTGACCGCCACAATCAGGCCAACCCAGACACTCCGGCGGCACCCTTTGCTGTCAACCAAATCGTGCACCGCAGCAACGAGCGCCTGCAAAACGATATCGAGATTTGCGCCAAGTGGAAGGTGCCGATATGGATCACTTCGCTGGGCGCGCGGGTCGAAGTTAATCAGGCCGCACACAGCTGTGATGGCGTGGTTTTGCACGACATTATCAACAATCGCTTTGCTAAAAAGGCTATTGAAAAAGGGGCCGACGGGCTGATTGCGGTTGCCGCCGGGGCCGGTGGCCATGCCGGATCACTATCGCCGCTGGCGCTGATCAGTGAAATTCGCCAGTGGTTCAACGGGCCGCTGCTGCTGTCGGGGTCCATTGCGACTGGCCGGTCGATACTGGCCGCCCAAGCTATGGGCGCCGATCTGGCCTATATCGGCTCGCCGTTTATCGCCACCCAAGAGGCCAATGCGCACAGCGAATACAAAGACATGATCGTCGACAGCACCGCCGACGACATCTTGTATTCGTCGCTGTTCACCGGTGTGCATGGCAATTATCTCAGGCCATCGGTTGTGCGCGCCGGAATGGATCCAGAAAATCTGGAAACTGCGGATGCCTCGTCGATGGATTTTAGCAGTGACAGCAAAAAACTTAAGTCATGGAAAGATATCTGGGGTTCAGGCCAGGGCATTGGCGCTGTTGAGGCGGTGCTGCCCACGGGTCAGTTGGTTGACCGGCTGGCCAGTGAATATGCCGAGGCCAAAGCCCAGATGACCGCTCTGATTGCCAATGGGTAAACGCTAGCTGACAGGGATCAAACCAATGCCGGATCTAACCGCCAACACACTGGATCTTGCCACTGTGACGCCTTGGCTGGAACGGCATATCGAGGGTTTTGAAGGTCCTGTAAGCGCCGAGCAGTTTGCCAGCGGACAATCAAACCCGACATTCCGGCTGATCACGCCACGAAAGACCTTTGTGTTGCGCCGCAAGCCGCCCGGTGTGCTGTTGAAATCTGCCCATGCGGTCGAGCGCGAATTCCGGGTGCAAAAAGCCTTGGCGGACAGCGATGTGCCCGTGGCGAAAATGCATATACTCTGCGAAGATCCAAGCGTCATCGGATCTGCGTTCTATGTCATGGATGAAGTCGACGGACGCAATTTCAAAACGCCTTACATGGCTGATCTTACCCCTGAGGCGCGCGGCCAGATTATTGGTGAAACCAACCGCGTGCTGGCTGCCATCCACGACGTTGATCTGGTGGCAACAGGGCTGACCGATTACGGACCCGAGGGCAATTATTACCGCCGGCAAGTGGACCGCTGGAGCAAACAATACCGCGCCTCGGAAACCGAGCATATTGCGGCAATGGATGCGCTGATTGACTGGCTGGATAGCAATATGCCCAAGGAGGACGGCCAACGCAGTCTGGTGCATGGCGATTACCGCATCGACAATATGTTGTTCGCCAAACAGGGCCCCGCCTGTCTGGCGATGCTGGATTGGGAATTATCGACGCTGGGCCATCCCTATGCCGATCTTGCCGCTGTGATCATGCAATGGGCCATGCCGCAAGGCGATGAGGGGCGCGGTCTGGCCGGTGTCGACCGTCATGCGCACGGATTGTGGTCGGATACCCAGTTTATCGACGCCTATTGCGCCCGCCGCAGCTTGGCGGGCATTGAAAATTTCGGCTTTTATCTGGCATTTTGCAATTTTCGCATGGCAGGCATTCTGCAAGGCGTTAAGAAACGCGCTCTGGATGGCAACGCGTCCAACCCCGAACAGGCACTTAAACTTGGCGATTATGTTGTCACCTTTGCCGAAAGTGGGCTGGCGGCAACATTAAACAAGCACTAGGATCCGGACATTCCGGCAAAACAGATATTGCGACCTGCCATCAGGGGTTTTCTGGTATGACCGCTGCCCCGTGGGGAACACCGAAACCGGCAAAATTGTTCTGCGTTGATCCGCCACAATCAAAATTTTAAAGCCATAGCAGCCCGTTTGCCCCAAACCACCGCTTGACTCAGCCTACGGCCGGACCGATGAGTGACATCACATATTCCAACGGAACGACCCGCATGGCCTGGGCAGACATTGTAACATTCGTATTGATTGCATCCCTGCTGGTGATTTCACCGGGCCCAAACGGGGTGTTGATCGCCAAAACTGTTCCCACATCTGGGCGCGTCGCCGGTCTGGCCAATGTTGCAGGATTTGTCACTGCTTTTTATCTTCACGGGGCACTGTCGATTTTGGGCATCTCACTTATTCTGGTCCAATCAGCAATGGCCTTCGCCGTGGTAAAATACCTTGGTGCTGCGTATTTATTCTGGATCGGGGCAAAGGCGCTTTATACCGCGATCAGAACAACCGCCACAAAACAGATCGACACAGCACCGCACTCAACGGCTACCTGCAAGAAACGCCCCCTGCTGTCTGCCTATATCGAGGGCGTTTTAACCAATGCTCTCAACCCCAAGGTCTCAATGTTTTACCTCGCCGCATTTCCCCAGTTTATCACAGGGGCCAACCGTTCTGTTACATCCTCCTTTTTACTGGTGTTTCTGCATTCGGCGATTAATGCGGTATGGTTTGGTGCCATGGTGCTTTTGGTATCGCAACTGGCCACACTCACTCGGAAAGGGGCCTTCCAGCGCTGGCTCAAAGGCGTCACCGGGGTCGTGTTCATCTGGTTCGGCATCAAGCTGGCAAGCTACCGGATAACCCCTTGATCGGTGATCCCAAGGGCTGTCCCAGAGCCTCATCAAAGATCCTGGTCGCTTGATCATAAAAAATATCGATTACGTCTGCTTATTAAGGACGAGGTTTCGGGCGAAAGCCAGAGGATCAGAATAAGACAACTTTAAACGCCTCAGTCGTTATCAGACAGACCCGCACCAGCACCGGCAAGACGGCTGGCTTCGGTTGCAGGCGCAAATGTGCGCTGTGCAAACTCTTCGAGACAGGTCCGGGTTTTAACGTCAATCACGGCGCGCGATTGCGGTGCTAGCGGTGCCCCTTGCGGCGGCTTTTCGGCGGACGCAGGATCAAGGGTCACGCTTTGGGCCTGTGCGCAGGTCAGATCACCCACCACGCCGTCCAGATAGACTGCGCCATGCTCCAAAATTATCTGCACCTCCGCCCAGCGCAATCGGACCCTTTCAGAAGTCGGAACCCCAGAACTCTGAGTGCCAGACGTCTGGATCCCAAATGTCTGGGCCACAAAAGGCAACAGCAACAAAGGTGCCGACAGGTTGGACAGCGTCAGACCCTGCAGTGGCGAATAGTCTAACGCGCCGTCACACAGCGCCACACCAGTCAAAAGCGGGCAGAGTGCGCCACTGTCAGCGGTACAGCGCCCAGCCGAAACGGCAGGGGTGAAATCTTTGAAATCTGCGCCGTCAACGTCTGCAAGCAGCCGTGCCAAACACATCGGTCCCGGCAATCCCGCCGCCGCCAACCAGCGTGTCGCCCTGCCTGCCTCTTCGGCCAGACCCCAGCTGTAGCCGGCGCCACGCGCCGCTTTGCGGGCCATCGCGTCCAACTCGTTGAGCGACCAGTTCATCCCGGCACATCCGACAGCGGCGGATAGCTCCAGCTGTCGGGATCGGCATTGGCCAACTCATGTGGAAACGGGGCATTGCCAAACATGGTAATACGTAACCAGCGATCCGAGCGCGGATCAAAATGCCCTGCCCCGAAAAACGACAGTTTGAGGCGAAGCAAATCGATCGGCATCATGTCAGAACTGATAGTATTGTCTTGGATTTCCGCATAGGGGCAACGGGCAACAATCTGCAGACGTCTTATCACGTGGCGGTGTTCGGGATGACGCAACAAGAACTCCGCTACCGGACCGGCGTCAGCAGTTTGCAGATCTTTATAGGCACGTGCCACATCGCGCCCCGGCGACAGTGGTTGTTCATAGGCGGCCACCGGCTCGTCAAACCTTTCACCCAACCGTGGTTCAAGCTTTTCTTGCGATGTGTACCAGACCCGGGCCTGTGCGTCCCGCGCCGCCCAATCAATATCCAGCGCCCAGCCATAGATCTGTTCGATCAACTGCGTCACCTGCGCCAGCGGCATTGCACCGTCAATGCGAAATGTCTGCGCCTCGTCGGCGCTCATGCAATGGGCCATCTCGTCGATCAACGCACCGTAAGGCTCTGTGATCAATGCCGCCAACTGTTCTTGGCCCTCAAGCCCCAGTGAGGCTTCGGCCCAAAGCCAGAGCCGGTTCCACGGCTGATTGTTAAACAGATCAGCGGTCTCAAGATGCGTCTTTAACAGCGCCAGATCGTCCTTGAGCGTTGCCAGTCTGGTTTGTTGCACCGGATGATCGGTGCGCCACCTATCAGCATTGACCACGGCACGCAGCGTCAGATCGCGCATTTTGGCCACAGCCTCAGGGGTTGCCGTGACAAGGCTGCGGACCCGTGCCAGCCCCTCTTCGCGGGCGCAGATCCAGTTATTTAGTAATGAGGGATGATTGAGCAAAAACGGCGCCATACCCAGACCGGTAGAATTGCCAATACCAAAGCCACGGCGCAGATCGGGGTCAAGCTTTACGGCCTGCTTGGGGTTGCGCAACCACGCCAGATGCTCAACCAGATCCAGAACGAAAGCGCGGGTCAGATAGACCGACAGCATCTCGACCTGAAACGGCGCTGAAAATTCGGGACGTTCGGCGATTTGTTCGCGGTCAGCCGCACCCAGCTTGCCCGATCCATAGACCGCTGTGGTGCGCATCAGATAGCCAACGTCAGCAATCTTTTTCTGATCGGGTTGCTGACCTTTGGCAAGGCGGTCTACCACATGATCAAACAACCGTACCGAGCGGTTGGCCCGCGAGACCGACAGCTCGGTTTGGGTCACACGACCGGCCTCTTGTTTGGGGACATTCTGCGACAGGCGGGTGATGTCATCGGCCGTAGGAATGCCGTCAAACAGCGTAAACGTCACATCCCATTCGGTGGCAATGACCCGATCCGAACGTTTCTCGGGCGGAAGATCATTGGCAAACAACACCAAAGAATAACTGCGTTCTGGACCATGCGCCGAATAGACTGCCTGCCCAACGCCGCGCGCATCAATTTCGAACAGCGGGATGTCAAAGCGCCAGTTCTCGGCTTTCATCCGACGCAGCAAGATGCGCATGAAAGACAGCCTGCCCTGATGCGATGCACCCATCCGCTCGAGGCGCATAACCACAGCGGGATCGCGGCGGGGAACGTCGTGATATAGGTTGTCTAACGGTGTGCTCATGGGGCTGCCTCAAAGCTCTTGTCGTAAAACCGATGCCAGTTGTCTCCCATGATCCCTGCAATTTCATCAGAGTCAAATCCGACCTTGCGTAATCCCGCTTCAATATTGCCAAAATCGCGATTATCGCGAAACCAATCGGGCATCGGAGGAAACCCGGGCGCATCGGCAGATCCCTCGCCGTAATCGATTTCTTTCGACCAGCGACCCACACGCATCCATTCGACCACGCTGTCCGGCTGATCCTGACACAGGTCCGATCCCAGCCCGAGATGTGCCACGCCAAACCGTGCGGCAGTATCGGCAATCATTGCACAGAAACTTTCAAGGCGACATGCGGTCTTGTCCAGCAGGTGATGAGGATACAGAGAAAACCCGATCATGCCGCCATTTTCGATCACGGCGCGGATCACATCCTCGCGCTTGTTGCGCAGCGCCGGACACCAATTATAAGGGTTGGCGTGGGTGATTGCGATCGGGCGTTGCGACAGATCGGCCGCCTCGATGGTCGATCGGTCAGCGGAATGGCTCATATCGATCACCATGCCGACCCGGTTCATTTCCCGGATCACCTGCTTGCCCATACGGGTGATGCCGGGATCTTCAGCCTCATAACATCCCGCGGCCAACAGCGACTGGTTGTTATAACTCAATTGCATGAAGCGGCCACCAAGTTTGTGCAGCACCTCAACCAGCCCAATATCATCCTCAATCGGGCTGGGGTTTTGAAAGCCGAAAAAAATAGCCGTACGCCCGGTTTCGCGGGCGTGCTGCACATCACTGGCCCACTGGCCGTGGAAAATCAGCTCGGGAAACCGTTCAAACCAACGGTTCCAGGCCTCGATGTTTAAAATCGTTTCACGAAAATTCTCGTGATAGGCGATGGTCACATGCACCGCATCGACGCCACCTTCGCGCATCTGGCGAAAAATTTTTTCCGACCAAAAGGCATATTGCAGATTGTCGATGCGGAACGTCATGATGCTTACTCCGGCGTGCCCGAGGCGATATAGGCGGTTTTTACGGTTGTATAAAATTCAGCCGCATAAGTACCTTGCTCGCGGGTGCCGTAGGAGCTGTCTCCACGGCCCCCAAAAGGCACGTGATAATCGGTGCCCGCAGTCGGCAGGTTTACCATGACACAGCCCGTACGGGCATTGCGACGGAAATGCGTAGCCCGCGACAGCGACCGCGTCACGATACCCGAGGTGAGACCAAAATGCGTATCGTTGACCACGTGCAGCGCCTCGCTATAGCTATCGACTTTGATCACGGCAGCCAGCGGCGCAAACATTTCTTCGCGATTGATACGCATGTCGTTGGTGGTGTTCAAAAACACCCCTGGTGCCATGAAATAGCCGTCCGTGTCGCGGGTCAAGCGGTCGCCCCCACAGGCCAGTTCGGCACCTTCGGTTTTGCCCAGCGCAACATAGGCGAGGTTTTCATCAAGCTGTTGCTGGCTAACCACGGGGCCAAGCTGGGTACCGGCGGTCAGCGCATGACCCACCTTTAGGGCCTGCGTGCCGGCAACAAGCTTGTCGACAAACGCGTCGTGAACGGCTGCATGCACGATGAGCCGCGACGAGGCGGTACATTTCTGGCCTGTGCCACCAAACGCACCGCCAAGGGCCAGAGTGACCGCCAAATCCAGATCAGCATCATCCATCACAGCGAGGGGGTTTTTACTGCCCATTTCCATCTGAACCTTGGTCAGATTGCCGATCGCCGCAGCGGCGATGCCCTTGCCTACAGGGACCGATCCGGTAAAGGAAATTGCGTCCAGATGAGGGCTTTCCACCAGATGTTGACCAACCGCCCCGCCCGGTCCCATCACCAGATTGAACAGCCCCTTGGGAATATCCTGCCGCGAGATAATCTCTGTCAGTGCCACGGCCGAGGCCGGGGTCAGGTTGGCCGGTTTCCAGATGACCGCGTTGCCAAAGGCCAGCGCCGGGGCGATTTTCCAGCTTGCCGTGGCAGTGGGAAAATTCCAAGGCGAGATAATCGCAACGACGCCCACCGGTTCACGGCGTACATCAATCTCGATACCATCGCGCGTCGAATCGGCTGTTTCACCCATCTGACGCAGCACCTCGGCGGCGTAATAGGTAAAAAACTGACCGGCACGATAGACCTCGCCTTTGCCTTCCGCGAGCGGCTTGCCCTCTTCGCGCGACAAAAGCGTGCCCAGTTCTTCCGCGCGCGCCATCATTTCTGTACCGATTGCGTTCAGCACATTTTGCTTGCGCTCAAGACCATAGGCCGCCCATTCCGCCTGTGCGCGGCGCGCCGCCTCAAGCGCCTGATCCGCTTGCGCCGCGCTGGCTTGGGTATAATGGCCGATCAGATCGGTGATATCAGAGGGGTTACGGTTTTCAATAACGTCCGTGCCTGCCACCCAGTCGCCGGCAATATAATTGTGATGTGTCTCAGCCATGTCCGACTATCCTTTTGTTACGCTACAGCTGTGGTGCAGTTATCTTACATTGGTCATAGTTTCAAATTTCAATCAAACGCAAAAAAATTGATTTTATTTCAGAAATTCTGAATTTATTAATTTATATTCATACTATCAGCGTTTTGTCTATGCACGCCCGAACACACAGCTGAATTCTAATCTGTGCAAAACTCTACCTCATGCCGGTCTCTGCATCCATGCCCTTGGCCAAACCGCCAATTTTGCCGAGACCTGTACCAGAGCCTGCCGCAGAAGATCGGTCATTAACTCGCAATCGCCTCAGAACTTCTGCAAAAGCCCGCACTGCGGGCGGGACCATTTGACGGGGCGGAGTGACCATCCAGACAGTGCGGCGCACCGTGGTATCTCGCAGCGGCAGAAAGCATAGATCACTAAATCCCGGCAAAACCGCAAGACGCGGCAGAAGCGTCAAGCCCATCCCGGCTTGGACCAACCCCAACAGCGAAGCGGTATTACGCACGGTCAGCCGCGCCGCTTCCAGAACGGGTTGAAACGCCTCATCGGTGATCTGCGCGCACAAACCATTGGCGATAAAGTCCACCCCTTGCAGGTCGGTCCAATTGAGATCGTGCCAATTTTGGCTTAGCGGATGATCGGCGCGGCAGACCACACCAAAGGCATCGGAAAACAGCGTCTGACGTTCAAAACCCGGCAGTGCGGCAATACTGGCAAGCCCGATATCGGCACGATCATGGGTTAGTTCCTCAGCCACAGCAGCCGAATCCATATCCCGCAAATCGATACGCACATTGGGGTGATCTTGCATAAATTGCAGCAATACCGGCGGCAGAACCGTCTGAGCCACCGATGGCGTAACCGCCAGCCGAACCGAGCCCAATTTGGCCTGTGACAGCCCTTCAATGGCTTGAATGGTGCGGTCAAAATGGCCAAGCTCACGCTGCGCCTCGGCGAGAATCAAGGCACCAAGCGGCGTCAATCTTGCCTTGCGGGTCGTCTCGAACAGCGGGGCGCCGATATGGTCTTCGAACTGTTTAAGCATCATCGATACAGCCGAGGGTGTGCGGCCCAAGGCGGTCGCAGCTGCCGCCAGACTGCCCTGACCCGCCACCGCTTGGAAACACCGCAGCATATCTATCTTAATCGCCATATTCAGTCTTTCTGAAATTTCTTACACTTATATCACCATTTCTGAATTTTACTGTCGCAAATAATTCAAGATTACAAGCGTCGCTAACCGGCCCCACACAGCAATCTCACACCGGTATAAAAATTGCGCCTTTCCGATCTGTTGCCATTGTGAAAAATACGCTAGGGTCTCGCGGCACGTTCGCCCAGTTGGGCACATCGACCGACACAATATTTAGAAAGCACTTGCCATGATCCTATGTTGCGGCGACGCCCTGATTGATATGATCCCTGCCACGACTGCGCAGGCGACCCGCGGTTTTACGCCGCTGCCTGGTGGGGCGGTATTCAACACCGCGATCTCATTGGGACGTCTTGGCGTGCCGGTAGAGATGCTAACAGGCATGTCCCAAGATCTGTTCGGCGCGCAGTTGACCCGCACCTTGACCGACAGCAACGTCGGCACCAGATTTAACATCGTCAATACGCGCCCCACGACATTGGCTTTTGTCGAACTGACAGACGGCCATGCCAGCTATACATTTTACGACGAAAACTCGGCAGGCCGGATGATTACCCCGACAGATTTACCCGCTCTGACCCCCGATATTACAACGCTTTATTTTGGGGGTATCAGCCTGTGCAACATCCCCGCAGCCGATACCTATCTGGCCTTGGCAGAGCGTGAGACATCTAAATGCGTGATCATGCTCGACCCCAATATCCGACCCGGTTTTATCACCGACGAGGCGGCATACCGCACGCGGTTGAGCGCAATTTTCGCAGTGGCAGATATTATCAAAGTCTCAGATGAAGACCTCGAATGGCTGATCCCCGGCCCTGCAGATATCATGTCCAAATTGGCCCAACTGCAGGCAGGGCGGCAGGCAGTGATGATCCTCACATGCGGCAAAGATGGAGCGCGGGCACTCTTGCCCGATGGCACAGACGTCGCGGTGAGCGTGCCACCCGCGGTCGTGGTCGACACGGTGGGGGCTGGCGATACGTTCAACGCCGGGGTTCTGGCACATCTGCACAGCGAACACAGCCTGACAAAAGCGGCAATCGGACAGCTGCGCGGGGCGCATATGACCAAAGCTTTAGAGTTTGGCGCAAAAGTGGCCGCCGTGACCGTGGCTCGGGCTGGTGCAAACCCGCCGTGGCGCCACGAAATTTCCGACGCCTGACAAGTCGTAAAAACAGCTGACTGATCCCAAAAAGTTTCCGATCCGCGGCACTGCGCGGCCTAGATTTTTGAATCTTTGCGCCAAAATTACATTAAGGCGCTTGCCTGTTCTCCTCCAGAGCAATATCCCCAGCAGTGGGACACCCTTCCCCAACGAAGGGCATTTATCTGGAAGGATAGCATACATGGCTATACAACACCCGGCCTCGCGGCCGGAAAATCCGCGTTTTTCGTCTGGCCCCTGTGCCAAACCCCCCACATTCAACGTAAGCAAACTGGCAGACGCGCCTCTGGGTCGCAGTCACCGCGCCTCAGTTGGCAAAGCCCGTCTCAAAGCGGCAATTGACGGCACCCGCCAGATTCTAGGCATCCCCGACAATTACCGTGTCGGCATCGTGCCAGCCTCTGATACCGGGGCAGTGGAAATGGCGATGTGGTCACTGCTGGGGGCACGCAAGGTTGAAATGGTCGCCTGGGAAAGCTTTGGCGCCGGATGGGTCACTGATGTTGTCAAACAGCTCAAGATCGACGCCGAGATTAAAGTCGCCGACTATGGCCAGATTGTTGATTTCGACACCATCGACTTTGATAATGACGTGGTGTTCACCTGGAACGGTACCACCTCGGGGGTGCGACTGCCCGATGGTGACGCGATCCCGGCAAAGCGCGCCGGCCTGACGATTTGCGATGCCACCTCGGCGGCCTTCGCGATGGATCTGCCGTGGGACAAACTGGATGTGACCACGTTCAGTTGGCAAAAAGTGCTGGGCGGCGAGGCCGCGCACGGCATGATCATTCTCAGCCCACGTGCTGTAGCCCGGCTTGAAAGCTATAACCCACCTTGGCCCTTGCCAAAAATCTTCCGGCTAACCAAAGCGGGCAAATTGATTGAGGGAATCTTCGAAGGTGCCACAATCAACACGCCCTCGATGCTGGCGGTCGAAGATTACCTTTTGGCGCTTGATTGGGCGCGTTCAGTTGGCGGGTTGACCGGGTTGATTGCCCGCGCTGATGCAAACGCGCAAGCGATCTGGGCCTTTTGCGACACGCGCAGCTGGATTGCCAATCTGGCGCAGGATCCAGCCACACGATCAAACACCTCGGTCTGCGTTAAATTCACCGACCCGCGGATCACCGACGGCGCAGCCTTTGCCAAAGCGGTGGCAAAGCGGCTCGAAGCACAAGACGTCGCGCTGGATATCGGCGCATATCGCGACGCGCCGCCCGGTCTGCGTATCTGGTGCGGTGGCACTGTCGAGACCGCCGACATCGCGGCAATGCTGCCTTGGCTTGATTGGGCGTTCAACGTTGAGATTGCGGCGTTAAGCGCGGCATAAACCGCCGCCGCCCTTTTGCAGCCGCCACCTGATCCTATCATTTTCTATTTACAGGAGAGCCCTCATGGCCCCCAAAGTTCTTGTTTCCGACAAACTGTCCCCTACTGCTGTCCAGATTTTTCGCGATCGTGGCATCGAGGTGGATTTCGAACCCGATCTGGGCAAAGACAAGGCCCGACTGGCCGAGGTTATTGGCCAGTATGACGGTCTTGCAATTCGTTCTGCGACCAAGGTCACCGAAAAGATTCTAGCCGCCGCCGACCGCCTTAAAGTCGTCGGTCGCGCCGGTATCGGGGTCGATAATGTCGACCGTGACGCCGCCTCGAAAAAGGGCGTGATCGTGATGAATACGCCCTTTGGCAATATGATCACCACCGCCGAACATGCGATTGCAATGATGTTTGCTGTCGCCCGCCAAATCCCCGAAGCCAGCGCATCGACCCATGCCGGCAAATGGGAAAAATCCAAATTTATGGGGGTTGAGCTGACCGGGAAAACCCTCGGTGTGATCGGAGCAGGCAATATTGGCGGTATTGTCTGTGACAGGGCCCGTGGACTGAAGATGAAAGTTGTCGCCTATGATCCCTTCCTGTCTGAAGAAAAAGCCGACAAGATGGGCGTTGAAAAAGTCACACTTGAGACCCTGTTGACGCGGGCTGATTTTATCACTTTGCATGTGCCGCTGACCGAACAGACCAAAAACATCCTGTCGGCGGAAAATCTGGCCAAAACCAAAAAAGGCGTGCGCATCATCAACTGTGCCCGCGGTGGTTTGGTCGATGAACGCGCGCTAGCGGAATTGCTGGTGTCAGGCCATGTCGCAGGGGCAGCTTTCGATGTTTTCCAGACAGAGCCAGCCATAGAGAACCCGCTGTTTGATCTGCCCAATGTGGTCTGCACCCCGCATCTGGGCGCTGCCACCACCGAGGCGCAGGAAAATGTTGCGCTGCAAGTGGCCGAACAGATGTCGGATTATTTGCTAACCGGCGCGGTGACGAACGCGCTCAACATGCCATCGGTGACCGCAGAAGAGGCCAAGGTCATGGGCCCGTGGGTGACGCTTGCGACCCACTTGGGCGGTTTTGTTGGTCAGATGACCGACGAGCCAGTGACTGCAATCAACATCCTGTATGACGGGACGGTGTCTGAAATGAACCTCGAGGCGCTGAATTGCGCCGCTGTTGCTGGGATCATGAAACGGGCGAACCCTGACGTCAATATGGTCAGCGCTCCGGTAATTGCCAAAGATCGCGGCATTAAAATCAGCACCACACGTCAGGATAAGGCCGGTACTTTTGATGGCTATATTAAAGTCACCGTGGTCACCGCCAATCGTGAACGCTCGGTTGCTGGCACGGTGTTCAGCGATGGCAAGCCGCGGTTTATCCAAATCAAAGGCATCAATATAGACGCCGAAATTGGTGCGCATATGCTGTATACTACCAATAAAGACGTGCCAGGCATCATCGGCACATTGGGTCAGACCATGGGCGAAAACGGCGTCAATATCGCCAACTTTACCCTCGGGCGCGCCGCCGCGGGTGGCGAGGCAATTGCCCTTTTGTATGTCGACCACCCTGTGGCATCCGAGGTTTTGGGCAAGCTTGAAGCGACAGGATTGTTTCAACAGGTCAAACCACTGCAGTTTGACATTGGTTGATCCACTGACATAACACCGTCATACGCCAGCTATGTTTGGCGTGTGACGCCACGCCCGAACCCCGCAACCCAGAGTTCCAAAAATGACCCAGCCTCTCTATGCCCTTGGCGATATCCACGGCCAGTTTGATATGCTCCAAGAGGCATTGGCACGCATCGAGCATGATGGTGGCCCTGATGCCGCCGTGGTGTTTATCGGTGATTTGACCGACCGGGGTCCCAACAGCCGTCAGGTGATCGAACATCTGATCAACCAGATCGCAGAGGGCAAGAACTGGACAGTCATCAAGGGCAATCACGATCGGATGTTTGGCTGGTTTCTGCAAGACCATCCGAAGTTTGATATGGAATTGCCGGTCGGGGTGGACTGGCTGAACCCGCGTCTGGGTGGCGATAAAACCTTGGCCTCTTATGGGGTCAATATCGATGAAACCAGCCGCTATTATCAGGTGCATGCGGCCGCGCGTGCTGCTGTTCCGGCCGAACATCTGGCGTTTTTGAACGGTCTGCCTCTACACTATGAAACCGAGGATTATATATTTGTGCATGCAGGCATCCGCCCCGATGTGGCGTTGGCAGATCAGACGGAACGCGATCGGCTGTGGATTCGCGAACCGTTTCTCAGCCACAGCGCGCCGCACGCAAAGATGATCATCCACGGCCACACAGCACTTGAGGCGCCACAGCTTTATTCAAACCGGTTGAACCTGGATGGTGGCGCGGGCTATGGCCGACCGCTGACCCCAGTGGTGATCGACAGAAAGCAGATATTTTGTCTTGGCCCGCACGGGCGAAAGCGCCTTAGGCACAGCGCTCTTTAGATCAAAAGGCCACCTTACCTGTCATTATAACGGCCACCTGACCTGTCATCGCAAAAGCGCGCGCATCCAAACGTCTCACCCCCGCAGACTGTAAAAGCGATGCCCGCCATGACCATTGCGGAGGCGATCTGCGCCACAGCCAGAGCAGATGGGCCAAAACAGACTATGGCATTTGGGTTTAGATCCCCACGTCGACGATAGCTTGTGCCAAAATAGGAACAGAGGTCGCGTTGAGACCGGCAATATTCATCCGGCTGTCGCCCACCATATAGATCGCATGTTCCACACGCAGACGCTCGACCATATCGGGTGTGGTGCCCAGCCGCGAGAACATGCCGCGATGCTGTGCCAAAAAGCCGAACCGGTCGGATCCGGCGCGGCTTTGCAGCTCGGTTGCTAAGCTCTGGCGTAAATCCAGCATGCCCAGACGCACCTGTTCCAGTTCGGCTTTCCAATCTGCACAAAGCGCCGGATCATTGAGCACGATCGTGACCAGGCGCGCACCATGATCCGGTGGAAAAGAAAAATTCTGCCGGTTGAGATAGGCCAATGTGCCTTGGGTCACCAATTGTTTTGAAACATCCTGAGAGATGGCCATCAACAAACCCGTCCGTTCGCGGTAAATTCCAAAGTTCTTTGAACAGCTGGCAGCGATAATCGTCTCGGGTAGGGATGCGGCAATCAGCCGGGTGGCGGCGGCATCTTCTTCCAGCCCGTCACCAAAACCTTGATAGGCAATATCAATCATCGGTGTTGCACCGGATTTGGCCAGTAAATCCACCACTGACTGCCATTGCGCCGTGTTTAAATTTGCACCGGTTGGATTGTGGCAGCACCCATGTAATAATACCACATCACCGGCTTTGGCCTGTGCCAAATCCGCAGTCATACCCTCAAAATCAACACCGCAAGTCGCCTCGTCAAAATAGCGGTAGGGCACCATTTCGATTCCGAGATAACGCAACATTGACACGTGGTTCGGCCATGTTGGATTCGACACAAAAACCCGCACATCGGGATTGGCCAGCCGGGCCAGTTCAAATGCCTGACGCACCGCACCAGTGCCGCCGGGGGTGGCGGCGGCAGCGACTGCGCCGCGCGGCACCGCATCGCCCAGTACCATCTGGATCATACCATCCGAAAAGGCCGGATCGCCGGTCAAACCAACATAGGATTTTGTGGTCTCATCCTGCCACAACTGATGTTCGGCGGCTTTTACCGCGCGCATCACTGGGGTTACACCCTCGGCGTTTTTATACACCCCGACGCCAAGATCAATTTTTTGCGGTCTTGGGTCTTCTTTGAACTTTTGCACAAGAGCCAGAATTTTATCGGCAGGTTGTGGTTTCAAAGTCTCAAACATCAATTGTCTCCTGTGGCGACGGGCAAGGTCGGGGACATGCCCCATTCAGACCACGAACCGTCATATAGTGAATGATTGGTTTTGCCGATGCGTTGCATCGCAAGATTGAGAATTGCCGCCGTAACGCCAGAGCCACAGCTGGTAATCGCCGGCTTTGCCAGATCAACACCGGCATCGACAAACACCTGCCGCAACACATCGGGATCTTTCATCGTGTTGTCGGATCGTAACAGATCGCGGTAACAGACATTCTTCGAACCCGGGATATGTCCCGAGCGCAACCCGGCCCGCGGTTCGGGCGCTGTTCCGGCAAAGCGCGTCGCAGCACGGGCATCAATGATTTCATAATCCCCAAGTTTGGCCGCTGCCGACACTTGTGTCACGTCGCGCACCATCTGGTTTTGTCGCCGCACTGTCATATGACGGTCGCGAATAACCGGCGCCATATCTTCGGTTGGGTGCCCCTCGGCCTGCCATTTCGGCAAACCACCATCCAGCACCGCGATGTCACTGTGCCCCATCAGTTGAAACAGCCACCAGACCCGGGCAGCCGAGAAAAGTCCCGCACCGTCATAAACCACAATCTGATGGCCATCTCCGACGCCCATAGCACGGACCCGCGACATGAATTTTTCCACTGGTGGCACCATATGCGGCAACTCCGAGCGATGGTCGCTCACCTCATCGATATCAAAAAACCGCGCACCAGGAATATGTGCGTTATTATATTCCTCGCGCCCGTTGCGTGCCATATCGGGCAGATACCACGATGCATCGAGCAGGCGCAGGTCTGGATCTTTCAGATGCGCCATAAGCCAACTGGTCGAAACCAGTGTTTTTGGATCATCATTGCTCATATTGACCCCCTATAAGTGTTTAGTAAGTGCATAGGACGGCAAAACAAAACTGGCAAGGCCTATGCCGTATGACGGCGAAGTTCACCCACATATACCAGTATCAAAGTCTTAAAGACACTGTGGCACAATCTTCGGTCGACTAAGGATTATTCCCCGTGGCGCAGCAGGCGCTGTTTCTGCCGGCCCCAATCGCGCTTGGCGCTATCGGCGCGTTTGTCATAGTTCTTTTTACCCTTGGCAATACCAATCTTCATCTTCACCTTGCCGCGATGGTTGAAATACATCACCAGAGGAACCAAAGTCATTCCCTTGCGCTGGGTATCAGACCAAAGACGCGCCAGTTCCTTGCGTTTCACCAAAAGCTTGCGCCGCCGACGTTCTTCGTGACCCCAAGTCTTGGCCTGCTCATACGGGGCGATATAGCTATTGACCAACCATAGTTCAGCGTCTTCCACTGCGGCATAGCTCTCGGCGACATTGGCACTGTTGACCCGCAGCGATTTTACCTCTGAGCCCTGCAGCAACACACCACATTCTAGATCGTCCTCGATGGCATAATCATACCGCGCCCGGCGGTTCTCGGCGATAATTTTGTAATTCGGATCTGATTTTGTCTGTGCCATGATCGCGATTTCCTACACCCGTAGCGCCACACTGTCCAGCAACAGCAGAGCAAGACATCAAGCAAAACCCGCACCGGCAACGATTTTCCTAGACAGGCTTCTCCACAGACATAATATGGACACATTGTTAACCTGAAAGCACCTCCATGAAAGACGATAATTTTCTGAAAGAAAATAACGCCCGCCACCTGTGGCATCCAATGGGGCACCCCGGTGATGCGCAGATCAACGCGCCGAAAATCATCAAGGGGGCCGACGGCGCGCATATCACCGATATCGATGACCACCGCGTGGTGGATGCGGTCGGCGGGCTGTGGTGTGTCAATCTGGGCTATTCCAACGATATCGTAAAGGACGCTATCGCGGGTCAGCTCTATCAGTTGCCTTATTATTCTGCCTTTGCCGGCACCAGCAATCCCACCGCAATCGAGGCCTCTTATGCGGTGCGCGATTTTTTTGCCAATGACGGCATGAGCCGGGTGTTTTTCACCTCGGGCGGGTCAGATTCAGTGGAAACCTGCCTGCGACTGGCCCGGCAATATCATCGCCTGCGCGGCGAACCGACCCGCAGCAAGTTTCTATCACTGAAAAAAGGCTATCACGGCACCCATTTTGGCGGTGCCTCGGTCAATGGCAACAACCGCTTTCGCATCGCCTATGAGCCGCTATTGCCGGGCTGTTTTCACCTTCCGAGCCCCTATACATATCGCAATCCGTTTAATCAAAGCGACCCGGCCAAATTGGCCCATTCGATTGCCAACGCCATGGAGGATGAGATCGCCTTTCAGGGCGCCAACACGATTGCCGCCTTCATCATGGAGCCAATCCAAGGTGCTGGCGGGGTGATTGTGCCGGATCCGTCGCTGATGCCCCTGCTGCGTGACATCTGCGACCGCCACGGCATTTTAATGATTTCAGACGAGGTGATCACCGGATTTGGCCGCAGCGGCGACTGGTCGGGCGCGCGCCACTGGGGGGTCAAACCCGATATGATGTGTATCGCCAAAGGCATCACCTCGGGCTATTTTCCGGTTGGTGCAGCGTTAATGAGCGATAAGATCGCCGAAGTATTTGAAAGCGACACCACCGGCGAGGGGGCGATTTTTCACGGCTATACCTATTCGGCCCATCCCGTGGGGGCGGCCGCCGTGGTGGCCTGCCTGGCGGAAACCCTGCGCTTGGATACCAAAACCAACGCCGCGGCGCGGGGTGCTCAGCTGTATCAAGGCGCGCTTAAACTGGCGGAAAAATATGATGTCATCGGGGATGTGCGCGGTGGCCACGGGTTGATGACCGGCATCGAACTGGTCAGTGACAAAGCTGCCAAAACGCCGATGGACAACGCCACAATGAAACGGCTGCATCAGACGGTCTATGAGGCCGGAACCATGGTGCGGCTGGGGATGCACAACATCCTGATGTCGCCGCCGTTGACCATCACCGAGGCCGAGGTTGACACCGTGCTTGCATCGCTTGACGCGGGGTTGGCCAGTCTCTAGCTGGCAAGTCCCCAGTTTCCAGCCCACGGGTCTTCAGCCCACAAGTGCTCAGCCCACAAGTCCTCAGTCCAGATGCGTGATAATCTCGGATTTGACTGAATTGGCGATAAAGCACAGCTTGTGGGCGCGGTGGTGCAAATCTGACAGTGCGGTGCTGTCGGGCGCCGCACCCTGCCATGCGGCTTTGGGATACAAATGCACAGTCTGCATCCAATCGCCAGCGTCACCGGTTTTACCCATCTCGCCCACTGCCTGATCGCGGTAGCTGTCGACGACAAACCCCGCCTGCCGCGCCAGATCCAGAAAAAACAGCATGTGACATGACGCCAGTGCGGCCACAAAGGCCTCTTCTGGGTCAACCGCATCGGCGCGCGAAAACGGCAGCGGCACCACATCGGGCGCGGCCGAGGCGGTCACGCTGACCCCACCGTCAAACTGCCAAAGATGCGCGCGGCTGTATCTGCCACCAGTAAAAACGTCATCACCCCGATTCCATATAACGGTGGCGCTGTGATGGGACATTTGGAGGCTCCTGTTGTGGTGATGATCTATGGTCTGTTAATGTGCTGACGAAGGCAACAATTCTTCGATCATTTCGACCAATCCCTGCAAGCCCTTAACGCGCTTGGTCTGCGCCAGAACCCTGTCAATAACCGGGCCGATATTACCCGCATGGTGCCGCGCCTTAGCTGCGTATAACCCTATGGACACTGTCACCATCGCCAAGTGGTAATTGATTTCACGGCGATAACTGGCACGGTCGCTGTCCGAAGTGGCCTGCCCATGGGCGCGGGTTAGCTTTTCAATCGACCTCATCATATGGGTGAACACCGCGTCATCTTCTTTGGCAAGCGGCACCAAATCACGCGCGGCGGCGCGGGTGGCGCTTAACAGCGCCTCAACCTGCGCTAACGCTTGTATCGGGGTCTGGTTCGGGGCCATTTCAATATTCTGCAGTGGTGCAAACCTCAGGAAAGTATCCGCAAAATGGTTCCGGACCAGATCAAGCAAACTATTGACCTGCCGGGTTAAATCCTTTGAAAGCGGGTCGCCCAATTCGGCCCGTGTGGCGGCATCCAAACTAAAATCTTCAAGCGCTTCGCCATATTCAATCACTTTGCCAATGCTCAGTGTATGGCTTTGTTCGGCGCGACCCAGCGTGTCGATGACCCCGTCAAGATAGGGGGTGATCTGCGCCGCATACATGTTACCACTTGACGCCTTCAGTCCCGTGCTCAATGTCTGCAGACCCTCGCACAGGTCTTCGGCACCTTCCAGAAATCGTGCCAACTGGACCGGATCGCGCAACCGGCGCAAATCTTCTTCGAAGGGCATCAACCGCATCACACGGGCTAAGCTGTCAAATTGAAAATCGCCGATTGAGGCCCGCATCAAGCGCGTGCTGAGCAGAGTGTGATACTGCGCGGTCTAGGTCGGGGTCACATTCTTGAGATACGCACATAAATCGGTGGCGCGCTTGGCATCATCCTGAATCCCGGCAATTTCGGCGATTCGCCTATCCGCCCGTGCCGCCGCGGTATTTCTAAACGCAAGACCACCGTATTTAGGCGCGTCTACAAGCTGCGTCAGGGGCAAAATTGGCGATAAATCGTTGACCGGGGTGCCCAACAGCGAAAGGCCGCTCAAAGCGGTCAAGCCAGACAAAGCCGAGATATCGCTGACCGACGTGCGCATCAGGTCAAGGGTGCTCAGACCCCTCAGACCCGACAAAGCCGAAATATCGCTGACCGGCGTGTCCGACAGGTAAAGCCCGGTCAGACCCGTCAGACCTGATAAAGCCGAGATATCACTGACCGGCGTGCCCGACAGGACAAGCGTGGTCAGACCCGATAAAGCCGAGATATCGCTGACCGGCGTGCCCATCAGGGAAAGGGTGGTCAGACCCGACAGACCCGACAAAGCCGAGATATCGCTAACCTCTGTACGCGACAGGTAAAGCCAGGTCAGACCCGTCAGGCCAGACAAAGCCGAAATATCGCTGACCGGCGTGCGCGACAGGGAAAGCCCCATCAACCCCGTCAAGCCAGACAAAGCCGAGATGTCGCTGACCTGTGTGCCCGACAGGGAAAGGTCTGTCAAAGCGGTCAAGGTGCCAACGTCTGGTGGCAGCTCGGTTAAATCCGAAAAATCATCCCCGGAAAGCGTAAGGTCTGACGCGTCGCTGGTCCGCGCTGTGGCAATGGCGTCTTGCGCCCGCGCATAGGCGGCGTCTTGCGGTTCTCTTTGTGCTTTTTGCGCCGGTAATTGTTGTTGGTCAGGGGTTTTTTCACCGGATTTTGGAGAAGTCGCCACAGGTACACCCTTATTGGTTGAAATTCTTTGATTGAATACAAGTTAATATGCCCGACGCGCCCCGCACATTCAAGCCGGCATATTCAAGCCTGCACAATCAAACCCGCGCAACCAAACCCGCGCCGCCCAAGGCTTAGCGCCACGCAGGCCCCGCGTTGGAAACCGTGTCGGGCAGCGTATCAGGCGGCGTGTCGGGCGGCGTATCAGATGGCGTCAGCAAGTGGCGGATCAACGCCACCGGATGCGCCCGCAGGCTGAGCCGCATCGCCGCGTAATCCTCAACCACCTGTTCGCCCAGTTCCATCTGCGGCAGATGCGCGGCCGGCTCGATAATGCCCTCGCCTTCGATATCACCGCCAAACAGCGGCAGGGGCAAGGGCGCGCGCAGCGCCTTGGCCTCCCATAATGCAGCGCGGCGGTTCAGACCCAAGGCGGCGAAGACATCCGCCTCGGCCAGTCGCGCCAAGACCACCGGCGCCAGACCGGCACGGCGCCAGACATCCTCGACCGAGCGATAGCCGTTGCCGCGCGCCGCCGAAATCCACACCGCATCCTCCTCGCGCAACCCTTTGATCTGGCGAAACCCCAACCGCAGCGCCAGACCGCCCTGCCCGTCAGGCTGCATGCTGTTGTCAAAATAGCTGTCATTGACACAGACCGGCAGCACTGTGACCCCATGGGCACGGGCATCGCGCACAATCTGCGCCGGAGCGTAAAACCCCATCGGTTGGGCATTGAGCAGCGCACAGGCAAACACCCCCGGATGATGACATTTCAACCACGCTGAGGCATAGACCAGAAACGCAAACGACGCGGCATGGCTTTCGGGAAAACCATAACTGCCAAACCCCTCAATCTGGGAAAAGCAGCGCGCGGCAAAGTCGGCTTCATAGCCATTCTTGGCCATGCCGCGCAGAAACCGGTTTTTAAAATCGCTGATATTGCCATGCTTTTTGAACGTCGCAAGCGCGCGTCGCAACCGGTCAGCCTCTTCTGGGGTAAAGCCCGCACCGATAATGGCAATCTGCATCGCCTGTTCTTGAAACAGCGGCACGCCAAGGGTTTTGCCCAACACTGCACCCAGCGCATCCGAGGGGAACGACACCTCCTCTTGTTTGTTGCGGCGGCGGATATAGGGATGCACCATATCACCTTGGATCGGACCGGGACGCACAATCGCCACCTCGATGACCAGATCATAAAACGTGCGTGGCTTCATCCGTGGCAGGAAATTCATCTGCGCCCGGCTCTCGACCTGAAACACCCCGATACTATCGGCGCGGCACAGCATATCATAGACTTTCGGATCCTCTTGCGGCAGCGTCGCCAGCGTATAGCGCGTGCCGTGATGCTGGGCCACCAGATCAAATGCCTTCCGAATACAACTCAGCATGCCAAGGCTCAGTACATCGACCTTGAGAATACCCAAAGTATCGATGTCATCCTTGTCCCAACAAATGACTGTGCGATCCTCCATTGCGGCGTTCTCGATCGGCACCAGTTCGTCAAGCCGGCCCTCGGTAATAATAAAGCCACCAACATGCTGGCTGAGATGACGGGGAAAGCCGATAATGTCTTCGATCAGCGCCATGGTCCGTTGCAGATGGCGATTGGCAGGATCGAGGCCGACCTCCCGCAGGCGGTCATCTTGCAACCCGTCACCAGTAAAAAATCCCCATAATTGCGACGACAATGCAGCGATGGTATCCTGCGTCAACCCCATGGCGGTGCCGACCTCGCGCACCGCACGCTTGCCGCGGTAATGGATCACCGTGGCGCACAGACCCGCCCGGTGGCGGCCATAGCGGTCATAGATATGCTGGATCACCTCTTCGCGGCGCTCATGTTCAAAATCAACATCAATATCGGGTGGCTCATTGCGCGCTTCAGAGACGAAACGCTCAAACACCATCGTGCCGATTTCGGGGCTGACCGAAGTGACACCCAGACAATAGCACACCACCGAATTGGCCGCCGATCCGCGCCCCTGACACAAGATACCGCGGTCGCGAGCGAACTGTACAATATCGTTGACAGTCAAGAAATACGGCTCGTATTTCAGCTTGGCGATCAGGGCCAGTTCATGCGCCAGCATGCCGCGCACCTTGTCAGTGCTGCCGTAAGGATAACGCCATTTCAACCCAGCCTGCGCCAGACGCGCCAGCCGCTCTGTCGGGGTTTCATTGCCACTAATCTCAGACGGGTATTCATAGCGCAGCGCGTCGAGCGAGAACGTCATCTTTTGACTAAGCGCATAGGCGCGTTGCAGCGTTGCCGGATGATCTTGGTAAAGTCGGCACATTTCGGCGGCGCTGCGCAGGCGTTGTTCGCTATTGGCCAGCGCAGCGCGGCCCAGCGTATCAACCCGAACGCCCAGACGGATTGCGGCCAGAACATCGGCCAGTTTGCGCCGCCGGCCGTGATGCATCAACGGCGTGGCGCTGGCAAGCGTCGGCAGACCAAGCCGGGTGGCCAGACCGGCGATGGCGGCAAAACGTGCCGGATCCTGACCATCATAACGCGGTGCCATCACCAGATGCATCCTTGGGCCAAAGCAGCGCGTCAAACGTTGCACTGGGCGCAGCCATTGTTTGGCTCCGCGCAGCGAAGTCAGCGCCGCAGGTGGATGCAGCAACAACTGCACCCCCTCGGTCCCAGCGGTGATCAGATCTTCAAGACATAGATCACAAACACCTTTGGCAGCGCGCTGGCGGCCTGTCGACAGCAACCGGCACAACAGCGCCCAACCAGCACGGTTTTCCGCCAACACGGTGATATCGGGGGCGTCTAAAAACCGCAGGCGGGCCGCCGGGATCAGCCGCGGAACCGTATAGATCGCAGCCGACGGGGGCACAGACAAATCGGGCGGAGCCGGTGGCCCAATCAGGCCATGTGCGGCGTCAAAAGCGCGCCGCTCGGCGACCAGACGGGCGACCTCACGCGCTGCCGCATGAGCACGAACGATGCCGGCAACGGTGTTATCATCGGCAATGGCGATGGCCGCCAGCCCCGCCAGAGCGGCACGACGGATATATTCCTCGGGGTGCGACGCCCCGGTGAGAAAAGTAAAGTTAGAGGTGATCGACAATTCGGCATACATGAGTCGGCATTATATATTCACGTTTTGTTCTTTTCCAGAGGGGTGCGGCTTTTGCTCGCAAGCTAGTGGTTTCACAACCAAATTTAATTTTAATAAAGATGGCAATAACCTTACCAGGCTCAAAAATAATCTTGGGTTCGTTTTACAAGGCGATGCAAACGACACAGTGCGCTTTGACACTTTAATCCTCTCAAAAGCGGGTTTGGATTTGTTCAATATCACCGACAGTAGTTTTAAGGTGCAGAAACTGGCAGATGTCACTTTGGCCAAGGAAAGCGTCAAGGGCTGCTATCACAGCCCAATGATCGTGCATGGTGAAACCGTAGAAGTAGGCAACCTAACCGAGCTGTTCGCATCAGTGCCGCCACAAGACCCCTAAAGATGCGCCGCAAACACCGCCAGCACCTGTTCATACACCGGCCGTTTGAAAGGCACGATATTGTCGGCCAGTTGATCCACCGCCAGCCATTGCCAGTTTGAAAACTCTTGATGTTCGGTGGCAATATCAACGTCGTTATCGGTGCCTTTGAACCGCATCAGAAACCATTTCTGGCTCTGGCCACGATAGCGCCCCTGCCATAGTTTTGCCACCAGATCGGCGGGCAGGTCATAGGTGATCCAATCTTCGGAGACCGCCACGATCTCAACCAGATCCGGACGCACGCCGGTTTCTTCGTGCAACTCGCGCAAGGCCGCGGTGCGCGGATCCTCGCCCGGGTCAATGCCGCCCTGTGGCATTTGCCACGCCGGTGTGCGGTTGTCCAAACGCTGGCCAACAAAAACTTTGCCTGCCGCATTAAGCAGCATCACCCCAACGTTTTCACGATAGGGCAATGCGGCGATAGCGTCAGCTGTCAGACCGCCAGCGGTCAAATCACCTGCGGTCATTTTGGCGCCAAGGCCGACAGACCTTTGAGAATATCAATCGCATAGGCCATCTGATAATCATCCTTACGCAGTTTTGCGGCGGCTTCGGCCTTTTCGCGATCAGCCTCGATCTGCAGAATTTCATCCTCGGTCAGACTGTCATTGTTGAGACTGCCACGCAAATCAGCTTCAGACCGGCTGCGACGGGGGGTGTCTGTCGCCTCTTCGTCGTCTTCAGCCACCCGTCGCGGCTGTTCAACAATAATATCAGGCGAGATGCCAAGCGCTTGAATCGAGCGGCCCGACGGGGTGTAATAGCGCGCCGTGGTCAACTTCATCGCACCACTGCCCCGCATCGGCATCACCGTCTGAACCGAGCCCTTACCAAAGCTCTTGGTGCCCACGACGATGGCACGGCGGTGATCCTGCAGCGCCCCAGCGACAATTTCAGAGGCTGAGGCCGAGCCCCCATTGATCAACACAACCAACGGTTTTTGCTGGGCCAGATCACCGACCGTGGCGTTGTGGCGGTCGCCATTTTCGGGGTCACGACCCCGGGTGCTGACGATTTCACCCTTGTCGAGAAACGCGTCCGAGACCCGAATTGCCTGTGTCAGCAACCCGCCGGGATTGTTGCGCAGGTCCAGAATAAAGCCATTGACCAGATCAATGCCGCCGGCGGCCTCGATCTGCTTTTCGATACCAGCTTCAAGATTGCTATAGGTCTGGTCGTTAAAAGTGGTGACGCGCAGGACCACGCTCTCACCCTCGACACGGGTGCGCACAGCGGTGAGTTTGATGGTGTCGCGAATAATGGTGACATCAAACGGCTCATCCTCGCCTTCCCGTACCACGGTGATGACAATCTCAGAGCCAACCACACCGCGCATCATGCCGACCGCCTCATCAAGGCTGAGACCCAGAACGCTGTCACCGTCAACATGGGTGATGAAATCCCCCGCCTCAATACCGGCCTCATCAGCCGGGGTGTCGTCGATCGGCGAGACGACTTTGACAAAACCCTCTTCTTGGGTGACTTCGATGCCAAGACCGCCAAATTCGCCCCGGGTCTGAACCCGCATATCGGCGGCGTCTTCTGGTGAAAGATAACTGGAATGTGGATCAAGCGAACTGAGCATACCGTCAATGGCCGCCTCAATCAGATCTGCAGCATCAACCTCTTCGACATATTGCCCCCGAATTCGTTCAAAAATATCGCCAAACAAGTCCAGTTGCTGATAGATATTGGCTTTCTGGCTATTTTCTTGGGCTAAAAGCGGCCCAGCGACCTGCGTTGTAACAAGCGTTCCAGCCAAAACACCGCCAGCAATGGCCATGACGATTTTGTTCATATGTTCAATCCTTCTGTGATGTGAACCAGTCTAGCGGGTCCACCGGAGTATCCCCCTGCCGTACCTCTATATAGAGTGTTTCTGTGCGATCAATTCCAGTTCCATCGCGCGATTGTGATAATATGGCATCTAATTGTGGGGTTTGCCCTCCCATCAAACCCAACGGGCTACCCGCTGGCACAACCTGTCCAATCTTGCCATAAACCTGCGCCAGCCCAGCCAAAACGAACAGCGTATCTTTCTGTGGTTCTAAAATAAGCACTTGTCCATAGTCAAGCAAAGGCCCCCCATAGCGGATCGTCGCTGCCGTGGGTGCGGTAACCAGCGCTCGGGGCCGGGTTGCCAAAACAATGCCCGGACGCACCACGCCCGCGGCATCAGCCTCGTCTTTGAGCCGCAACAGCTGGCCCCGAACCGGCATCGCAAGCCGACCCTTTTGTCCGGCAATATCCGGCAGCGCCGTTGTCATCTCCTCAGTGGCTATCAACCCGACACTGTTGGCAAAGGCCGCCAAGGTCTCGGTCGCGGCAATCAACACAGCGGTCTGCAGCGGATCCTCGACAAAGCGCTGCGGCAAATCCCGGCGTCCAGACATCGCCTGGCTCAATTTGGTCCGTGCCAATTGTGCACCAACCAAGCCTTTCTGCATATGGTTTGAGGCCTGCTGTTGTAACTGGCGCAACGCAGTTACCTCGTCCAGATCTCGGCGCAATGCCTGCGCCTGCGCCTGCAAGCCCGGTGTAACATCCGCCAACAACATTGCCGAACGGGCGGTTTTAACCGGACCGGAAGGATGCAGCAAAACCGTCGGTGCGGGCGAGCGCACGATTGTTTGCAACACGCCAAGCAACCGAGAAATACCATCCTCACGACGGTTTATTTCCTGCGTCATCCGCGCCTCACGGAGCGCGACTTGGCGCAATCCCACCCGCATGGCAGCCAGACCGGCCTCATAGCCTTTTACCGCAGCGCTCAACGCCTTGACCCGGTCGCGCGCAGTCTCGGCATAGACAAGCGCAACCGCCGCATCCTCAAGCACCGCCACCGCGGCTGCAGCCGCTTGCCGAGGGTCCGTGTCAGCGCGGGCCGTCGGGCTAAGCAGCAAAAGCACAATAAAAGTCAGGGCGCGCATAAGGGTTTCATCTCGCGATCAATGTCTTTCCTGTCATTTCGGGTGGTTTGGGCAAATCCATCAACTCGAGCAGGCTGGGTGCCAGATCGGCCAAACAGCCATCATTCAGCGTCGCGCCCTGCGGGCCTCCTACCAAGATCACCGGCACAGGGTTAAGCGTATGAGCGGTGTGGGCACCCCCAGTTTGGGGATCCACCATAACCTCGCAATTGCCGTGGTCTGCGGTCACAATCAAGCTGCCTTGCCCCTTTTCAATCGCCTCGACAACACGGCCCAAACCCCGATCAACGGCCTCACAGGCCTTGATTGCGGCGTCCAGATCGCCAGTGTGGCCCACCATGTCGGGATTGGCGTAATTTGCCACAATCAGATCATAGCCCTTTGCAATGGCCGCCACCAAAGCATCTGTCACCTCAACCGAGGACATTTCGGGCTGCAGGTCATAGGTTGCAACTTTTGGCGAAGCGGGCATGAGCCGGTCCTCGCCCCCTTCGGCAAGTTCGACCCCACCATTCAGGAAAAAGGTCACATGCGGATATTTTTCGGTCTCGGCCAAACGGAATTGCCGTTTGCCGTGCTGGGCCACCCAAGCGCCCAAGGTATTCACAATTTTTTGTTTGGGATAGCAGACAGTCATAAAACTATCGTGGTGGCTGGAATAACCGACCATGCCAAGACATCCCGACAGCTTTGGTCGCGTACCGACATCAAATGCATTGAACGCGGGGTCAGCCAACGCACTGAGAATTTCCCGCGCCCGATCAGCGCGGAAGTTCAAACAAAACAAACCGTCTCCCTTGGCAATCCCATCATAGCCCGCAATCACCGTTGCGGGTATGAACTCGTCACTGATATCCTGCGCATGAGCCTGCGCAACTGCCGCAGTGCCAGAGGCGGCGAAAACGTCCGATTTTGCGTGTACAATCGCGTCATAGGCTGATTGAACCCGCTCCCAGCGGGTGTCGCGATCCATGGCAAAATAACGTCCGATCACAGTGCCGATACGTGCCCCCTCTGGCAGGCTGTCGCACAGGTGTTGGATATAACCATCCGCAGATCGCGGCGCCACGTCGCGCCCGTCAGTAATCGCATGCACAACCACCTGAATGCCGTCTGCCACCAACGCCTGAACCGCCGCCTTTAGATGGGTTATATGCCCATGAACACCGCCATCCGATACAAGACTGAACACATGGGCGGTGCCGGTGTTCGCGCCCACTTCAGCAGCGAACGCCATCAGGGGCTGATTCTGAAAAAAAGATCCATCTTCTATCGCCAGATCAATTTGTCCAAGATCCATCGACACAACCCGTCCGGCGCCAATATTGGTATGGCCAACTTCAGAATTGCCCATCTGACCGCTGGGCAAACCCACCTGTGGGCCATGGGTGATCAGCTGCGCATTTGGACATCGCGCCATTAGCCGATCAAAATTCGGCGTCTTGGCCAATGCAGGGGCATTACCAGCCCTGTCCGAGCGCACGCCCCAACCATCTAGGATGCACAACACAACAGGTTTTAGTTCGCTCATAAGCATACTCTTTCTTTTGTATCACGGGTTCCATCACATCACCGAACCCCAGACACACCACGCGGCTATCGCGCCGGGACAACAGACCTGAATACCTCCTTACCGCCCCGCGCAACCGCAGTAAATTCCTGTTGAACGCAAATCTCGTATTTGCGCTCTTTGCGAGACGTGAATTATCCGCTAAGCACAGAAGAAACAAACGTGTATTCAAAAACGAGATTTGCAGAATGTCATTCAGGGTTTTATCCGCCTTTTTGATTACAGCTTTGACCCTTGCACCGGTGTCACAAGCCGCGCCTGTACAATTGGCGACCTCAAGCCCACCAGAACCGGCTCTGTTCACATCTAAGACGGAAAAAAACATCAACCACAAAGATGCACGCCTAGCACGCTGGGTCCGCAGCTTTCGGTACAGAGCACTGACCTCGGGCATACCTGCCATTACCTTTGAAGCAGCAATGCGCGATGTTCAATATTTGGAAAAAGTCATTGAACTGGACCGCAATCAGTCGGAATTCACCAAAACGATCTGGGACTATCTCGACATCGCAGTGGCCACAAAGCGCGTCACAAACGGCAAAACGGCCCTGCATAAATGGCACAAGACATTGCGTGAAATCGAGGACCGCTATCAGGTGGAAAAAGCGATCCTTGTTGCCATATGGGGATTGGAAAGCGCCTATGGCGAAAAACGCGGCGATATCCCGGTGATTTCCGCGCTCGCGACACTGGCCTATGACGGGCGTCGCGGCGCATTTTTCGAAGAACAGTTAATTACAGCCCTGAAGATTTTAAACAACGGTGATACGACCGTGCCCGGCATGGTCGGCAGTTGGGCCGGCGCCATGGGCCACACCCAGTTTATGCCAACTTCTTATCGCGACTATGCCGTAGATTTTACCGGCGACGGCAAGCGCGATATCTGGTCTGATAATCCAAGTGACGCGTTGGCCTCAACCGCCGCGTATCTTGCTGAATTTGGCTGGACTAAGGGCATGCCCTGGGGCGTTGAGGTTCGGCTGCCTGCAGACTTTAACTATGGGCTGGCGCAGCGGCGCATAAAAAAACGCCCCTCGGACTGGGCCCGCGCCGGGGTGGTCTCGGTGACTGGAAAGCCAATCCCCGATTACGGCAGAGCGGCAGTCTTGCTGCCGGCCGGTGCCAAGGGAGCCGCATTTTTAGTGTTTAAGAACTTTGAGGTTTTAGAAAATTACAACAGCGCAGACGCCTATGTCATCGGTGTTGGCCACTTGGCGGACCGGATCGTGGGCGGCTCAAAAATCAAGGCAAAATGGCCCCGTGAAGACCGGGCATTAAGCTTTGCCGAGCGACAGGAAATGCAGCGCCGTCTCACGTCAGCCGGTTTCAATACCCAGGGCATCGATGGCAAGATCGGGCCGTTAACCATCGCTGCAGTGCGCGCGTTTCAACGCCGCGTGGGCCTGCCCGCTGATGGGTATGCCTCTCTGCAGTTACTCGAGCGGTTGCGCCGCTAGGCACGTTCTGGGTTCCCTACAACCCCGAACGGCCCAGAACACCTCGACTTGTAAACCACCAAAGCCCATGGCAGTTTGGCGCAGAAACCAGACATGAGGCGGCAATGCAAACAGTGATCGACCCGGTGAGCCTTCAGTTGCCCCAGACCGTCGAGCCGCGCAACCCAGGGCAGGATTTTAACGCCGACTGGCTGCGCAATCTGCAGGCCAATACCTCGGCGATCGAACGCCGCGCCAAAACTCTGCCGGGGCGCCGTTCGGTGAAAAAAGACCATCAAGCCGCTTGGTTGTTAAAGGCGATCACCTGCATTGATCTAACCACACTATCGGGGGATGATACTGCCGAACGGGTGCAGCGGCTCTGTGCCAAAGCCCGCCAACCACTGCGCGCCGATCTGTTGACCGCGCTTGACATGCCTCAGATCACCACAGGGGCAATTTGCGTCTACCACGAGATGATCAATCCCGCCGTTGCCGCGCTGTCTGGTTCGGGCATTCCAGTGGCCGCGGTCTCGACCGGCTTTCCCGCCGGACTATCGCCGTTTCACTTGCGCGTGGCCGAGATCGAACAAAGTGTCGCCGCAGGGGCAGACGAGATTGATATCGTGATCTCGCGCCGCCACGCACTGAGCGGCGATTGGCATGCGCTTTATGACGAGGTGCGTTCGTTTCGCGCCGCCGCCGGTCACGCACATCTCAAAACCATTCTTGCCACCGGTGAATTGGGCACGTTGCGCAACGTTGCCCGCGCCTCGATGGTGTGCATGATGGCCGGAGCGGATTTTATCAAAACCTCAACTGGCAAGGAAAGTGTCAACGCCACATTGCCAGTCTCTTTGGTGATGCTGCGCGCCATCCGGACCTATTTTGAGCGCACCGGATACCGCATTGGGTATAAACCCGCCGGTGGCCTGTCCAAGGCCAAAGACGCGCTGGTCTATTTGTCATTGATGAAAGAAGAGCTCGGCCTGCGCTGGCTGCAGCCCGATCTGTTCCGGATCGGTGCCTCGTCCCTGCTGTTAGATATCGAGCGGCAATTAGAACATCACGTCACCGGAGACTATTCAGCCGGATATCGCCACGCCCTCGGCTGATCAACCCGCCATCAGCTGATCAAAAAGATGCCCTTTGGGAATAAAAATATGACTGTAAAAACGATCTTTGAAACAATGGAGTATGGCACTGCCCCCGAATCTCCCGCCGAGGCTTTGGGGTGGCTGGCCGAAAGAGACGGGCGTTTTGGCCATTTCATAGATGGGGCGTTTACCGAACCAGCACCAGATTTTGACAGCCGCAATCCCGCATCCGGCGCGATTCTGGCTCGTTTGAGCACTGCCACTCAGGCGGATGTGGACCGCGCCGTCAACGCCGCACGCCGCGCCCAGCCAAAATGGGAAGCTCAGGGCGGACACGCCCGCGCCAAAGTGCTCTATGGGCTGGCGCGACTGTTGCAAAAACACGCACGCCTGTTTGCCGTGTTAGAAACGCTCGATAATGGCAAGCCGATCCGCGAATCCCGCGATATCGACACCGCGCTGGCGCAGCGCCATTTTTATTACCATGCCGGCATGGCGCAGCTTATGGCGTCCGAATGTCCCGGTCGGGTCGCATTGGGGGTCTGTGGACAGATTATCCCGTGGAATTTCCCGTTGTTGATGCTGGCGTGGAAAATCGCACCAGCCCTCGCCATGGGCAATACGGTGGTGTTGAAACCGGCCGAATACACCTCTCTAACCGCTCTGCTTTTTGCCGATATCTGCCGCCAAGCCGCAGTACCGGACGGCGTGGTGAATATTGTCACCGGCGATGGCGGTGTCGGCGAAAAGATCGTCACTCACGCGGGTGTTGATAAAATTGCCTTTACCGGATCGACAGAGGTGGGGCGCCACATTCGCCACGCCACAGCCGGATCTGGCAAGGCCCTGACTTTGGAACTTGGCGGCAAATCGCCCTATATCGTATTCGATGACGCCGATCTGGATTCGGCCGTGGAAGGGCTGGTCGATGCGATCTGGCTCAATCAGGGACAAGTGTGCTGCGCCGGATCGCGGTTGCTGGTGCATGAACCGGTCGCGGCAGCGTTTCATACCAAGGTCAAAGCCCGGATGGACAGGCTTAGGATCGGCGACCCAATGGATAAATCAATCGATGTCGGCGCGATTGTCGACCCAATCCAGCATGCCGCAATCACCCGCATGGTCAATGCCAACACAGATGGCGAGACCTATGTCACCGCGGCCGAAATCCCCGCAACAGGTTGTTTTTATCCCCCGACCCTGATCACCGGCCTGTCACCTTCAGCCACACTTATGCAGGAAGAGATTTTCGGCCCGGTGCTGGTGAGCACCACTTTCCGCACCCCCGCCGAGGCCGTGCAACTGGCCAATAACACCCGCTATGGACTGGCCGCAACACTGTGGAGCGAAAACATCAATCTGGCCTTGGATATCGCGCCCAAACTCGTGGCCGGCGTGGTCTGGGTCAATGGCACCAACATGTTTGACGCCGCCGCAGGCTTTGGCGGGGTCCGCGAAAGCGGATTTGGTCGCGAAGGGGGTTGGGAGGGTTTGACTGCTTATACCAAACCCGCTGGTGCCAGTTCACCACTTGAGAAAATTCCTGCATTTTTAGCGAAAACTGACCCGTCTCCCAAACCGGATACTTCTATGGGTGTCGGGATGGATCGCACCGCAAAACTATATATCGGTGGCAAACAGTCGCGTCCCGATGGTGGGTATAGCCGCATCATGTACGACGCCGATGGCGCATCGCTGGGGCAGGCCCCGATTGCAAACCGCAAAGATATACGCAACGCTGTTGAGGCGGCACAGGCCGCCGCAGGTTGGGCCAAAACGACCGGCCATAACCGAGCCCAAATTTTGTATTTCATCGCTGAAAACCTCTCGGCACGCCACGCTGAGTTTGCCGCTAATATCGATCGGACGACGGGCGGAAACACCGGCCAACAAGAGGTCGAGGCCAGCCTTAGCCGTCTGTTCAGCTATGCTGCCTGGGCCGATAAATACGACGGGCAGGCCAAGGGTGTACCGATGCGGGGACTGGCGTTGGCACTGCATGAACCGGTGGGCGTACTGGCCGCATTTTGCGCCGATGACTGCCCACTGCTGGGATTGATCTCAGTTATGGCGCCGGCCATTGCGATGGGCAACCGATGCGTTCTTGTCGCCTCAGAGCCGTTTCCCCTGATTGCCACCGATTTTTACCAGATACTAGAGACGTCGGATCTGCCCGCTGGGGTGGTGAATGTCTTAACCGGCCCACACAATGATCTGGTCGGGCCGATCGCTGGCCATCTCAATCTGGATGCGGTTTGGAGCTTTTCCTCCTCGGACTTGTCGGCAAAAATCGAAGCCGCCAGTGCCGGAAACCTGAAACGCACCTGGGTCAACAACCGACAGGCCTGCGACTGGTTTGACCCCACCAACGAAGGACGCCATTTCTTGGCGGCCGCTACCGAAGTGAAAACCATCTGGGTGCCCTATGGCGAATGATCGATAAGGCGACGTGACGGAACGTTCCGACTGACAAAGCAATGAGTTTGCGCATAGTGACGCAGAGATTTCAGGAGACAGACAATGACAGACATCGTAATTCTGGGCGGCGCTCGTACCGCCATCGGTACTTTTGGCGGATCTCTGGCAGGCGTACCACCGATTGAGCTGGGAACCATTGCCAGCAAGGCCGCGCTCGCGCGTGCAGGGGTTGAGGGCGGACAGATCGGCCATGTGGCCTTTGGGCATGTCATCAATACCGAACCGCGCGATATGTATCTGTCTCGGGTTGCCGCCATGCAGGCCGGAGTGCCGGATGTAGCCCCCGCGATGAACGTCAACCGCCTGTGCGGTTCAGGCGCACAGGCGATTGTTTCAGTGGTCCAGTCGCTGATGCTGGGAGACGCCGATTTCGGCCTTGCCGGAGGCGCGGAAAATATGAGCCTCTCGCCTTATGTTGTGCAAGATCAGCGCTGGGGCGCAAAAATGGGCGATATCCGCACATTGGATATGATGCTCGGGGCGCTAAACTGTCCATTTGGCACCGGCCATATGGGGGTCACAGCCGAGAATGTGGCCGCAGAGAATGACATCAGCCGCGCCGCGCAGGACACTTTTGCCATGGCCAGCCAGACCCGCGCGGCCGCCGCGATCGAGGCGGGACGTTTTGCCGAACAAATCGTACCGGTCGAGGTAAAGGTCAAACGGCAGATGGTGGCGTTTGACACCGACGAACACCCCAAGGCGACCTCAGTCGACGCTCTGGGCAGCCTGCGGGCGGTGTTTCAAAAGGATGGTTCAGTGACGGCGGGCAATGCCTCGGGCATCAACGATGGCGGTGCAGCCATTGTTCTTGCACGGGCCGATGCCGCAGAAAAAGCCGGGCTGAAACCGCGCGCCCGCATCCTTGGGTATGCCCATGCCGGCGTGCGGCCCGAGGTGATGGGTATCGGTCCGATCCCCGCTGTTAAAATTCTTATGGAACGCACCGGCCTGAGTATTGCTGATTTCGATGTGATCGAATCAAACGAAGCCTTTGCCGCTCAAGCCTTGGCCGTCAACAAAGCGCTTGGTCTCGACCCCGAAAAGGTAAACCCTAACGGCGGCGCAATTGCGCTGGGCCATCCGGTCGGGGCAACGGGTTGTATTCTGGCGGTTAAAGCGCTGTATGAACTGGAACGGACAGGCAGCAAAACCGCGCTTGTCACCATGTGTATCGGTGGCGGTCAGGGCATCGCGATCGCATTGGAGCGGCTGTGAAACCCCGGTGCATCCGCCCCCACAGGGTGCACCCAATCCGGTAGCAGTGCATTTGTTGTGCAAACAACCGGTCAACTCGGGTCAACTGCTTGGCGTCAGAATGCGCGTCACGTTTGGCACCACTCAAACTGGTTGACCGCCGGCTGACACCCCCCCCCTTGCCACAACCGCGTCTGACAAAAATATTTCGAGATTTTAGGCTTCGGGATAGTCGCGCAAAAACACCCACTTCTGCGCGTCTGACTGATCTGGCACATAGGCGTACCCACCGCTGTCGAAATCTTTCAGTCCTTCAGGATCGGTCAACCGGCGCTGGACGATGTAACGCGCCATCGCCCCGCGGGCCTTTTTGGCATAAAAGCTGACGATCTTTGCCTGTCCGGCGCGGCGCTCCTTAAACACAGGCGTGATGACTTTCGGTGACAGGGCAGCCAGATCGACCGCCCCGAAATACTCTTGCGACGCACAATTGACCAAAACGTCTGTACCGGTTTCAGCAGCCTGTGCATTCAGGGCCTGCGACAGCTGATCGCCCCAATAGGCATACAGCGTCCCGCCTTTACCAGTTTTCAACCGGCTGCCCATTTCCAGACGGTAGGGTTCGATCGCATCCAGAGGACGCAAAACCCCGTATAAACCCGAAAGAATTCGCAGATGCTGCTGCGCCCAAGCCATTTCATCGGCATCCAATGACCCCGCCTCAAGCCCCTGATAGGTATCGCCGGCAAACGCCAATGCAGCGGCTTTGGTCTCCTGTGATCCAAAGGCGGCAAACCGTTCGGCATTAAGCTGCGCCAAATTAACGCTCAACCCCATCAGTTTTTGCAAATCGGTAATGCTCAACGCGCGCGCAACCCCTGCCAATTCTTCGGCGTGGCGCGCGAAGGCCGGTTCGGTCACGCTTATACCCTGTGCGGGTTCCATATTTAGTTTTTTGGCAGGTGACACAACGACCAGCATATCTATCTCCTTGATCAATGCATGGTATTTAGCGCGCCTGTTGCAAAACGTCCAGAAACGCATCGCCAAAGCGTTCCGCGCGCCGGTCTCCCAAGATCGCCGTCACATTGCTCAGGTCGGGCGCGTGCAGCGCGGCAATTTTTGCCACGAGGGCCGCCGAGCAACTCAGTGGTTTTTCCGTGCCACACGCCCCCTGCATCAATCTGGCCTGCGCCTGCATCAAGCGGTCATAGACGTTACCTGCTTCACTTCCCGCCAGTTTGCGCCTCTTGGGATGCATCTGTGCGGCATCTCCAGTGATAATCTGCAAAAAGGCGGCACCGTAACTCTCTAGTTTTTTTGCACCGATACCACCAATGCCCGCCATTTGATCCAAGCTCTCGGGTCGGGTCTCGGCCATTTCAATCAAGGTGCGATCGGTGAAAATAATATAGGCGGGCACCCGAGCGGCCTCGGCCAGCGCCCGCCGCTTGGCCTTGAGGGCTGACAATAACGGCGCATCCTCGTCATTGACCATCGCCTTCACTGCAGGCCGTCGGGTCGCCTTGCGCAGGCTGTCAAGACGCAGGGAAATTCGGGCCTCATCGCGCAAAATCGGACGGGCCGCTTCGGTCATGCGCAAGGCACCGTGGCGTTCGGGGTCGGGACGGATCAGGTCATGTCCCATCATTTGTCGAAACACCGCCTGCCATTGCGACCGACCCAGATCCCGCCCCACGCCGAAGGTCGGCAGACCCTCGTGGCCGCGCGCGCGGACTTTGTCTGTGGCATTACCGGTCAGGATATCAATAAGATGACCGGCACCGAAATACTCGCCCGTGCGCAAAATTGCCGACAGCGCCTTGCGCACCGCCTCGGTGCCGTCAAAAATCTCGGGGGGCGTATCGCATAAATCACATGACCCGCAGCGCACCTCGGTTTCGCCAAAATATCCCAATAGGTTTTTGCGCCGACACTCAAGCGCTTCGGCCAGACCCAGCAATGCATTCAGGCGACCGTGATCAGCGGCCCGTCGCTCAGGTGGCGCCAAGCCTTCGTCGATCTGTGTGCGGCGCAGGCGAATGTCATCAGCGCCATATAGCGTCAGCGTTTCCGCAGGGCCACCGTCACGACCGGCGCGCCCGATCTCCTGATAATAAGCCTCGATCGATTTTGGCAAATCTGCATGGGCAACCCAGCGAATATCAGGTTTGTCGACGCCCATACCAAAGGCAACCGTTGCCACCACGATCAACCCGTCCTCGACCGCAAAGCGGCCCTCGATATGCCGACGGTCATCGGCGGCCATGCCACCATGATAAAAACACGCGGTATGCCCCGCCGCCAACAAGGCCTGTGACAGCGTTTCGGTTTTGGCCCGCGTACCGCAATAAACAATGCCAGACTGGCCTTTGCGAGTGGCTGCAAAATCTAAAATCTGTCCCCTCGGACCGTCTTTGGCCACAAAGGCAAGATGAATGTTGGGGCGGTCAAAGCCGCGCAAAAAGGTCGCGGGCGGAGCCCCGTCAAACAGCCGGGTGACAATCTCTTGTTGTGTCTCGGCATCCGCCGTGGCGGTAAAGGCCGCAAGCGGCACATCCAAAGCGCGCCGCAACTCACCAATACGCAAATAATCAGGGCGGAAATCATGCCCCCACTGGCTAACACAATGGGCTTCGTCAACAGCGATCATCTGCACGTTTGCCCGGCGCAACAGGTTGATGACCCCCCCGGCTGCCAATCGCTCGGGGGCCATATAAAGTAACTTCAGCGACCCAGCATCAAGACTTGCAAATACTTCATCGGTCTCGTCTTGGGTGTTGCCAGAGGTCAACGCGCCGGCGGCGACGCCCGCCTCTTTTAATCCGCGCACCTGATCGCGCATCAGGGCAATCAACGGCGAAATCACCACAGTCAACCCGTCACGCACCAGCGCCGGCAATTGAAAGCATAAGGATTTCCCCCCCCCCGTGGGCATAATTGCCAACACGTTATGGCCGTCGGTCACGGCATCAACGATTTCTTCCTGTCCGGGACGAAAGCTGTCGAACCCGAAGACCGTGTTTAAAAGGGCGGCTGCGCCTGACATTAGACACCTTTTCCAGGCTTTATTTTTACTGCTGGAAGAGGTGTCTCACAGACCGAATCGGGGAACAAGCAAATTAATAGAAAGACGCCATATTATTCTGGATGATAATCCGCGCCGCATAGAGCCCCAGCAAGGCCACCAATGGCGCAAGGTCCAGTCCGCCCATCTGCGGTAGAAAATCCCGAATACGGCTGTAGGCCGGCTCTAAAATACGATTGAGGCCATACCAGATTTGGGCGACAAACTGTTGATGCAGGTTTAAGACCTGGAAATTAATCAGCCAGCTCATAATCACATGCGCGATGACGAAAAACCACATCACGTCTAAAATCACCATTAGGATTTGCATCAGCGACAGCATATTTATCGGCCCTTTCGTGAAGTGTTACGTCTCAAATAGTAAGGAACTATAAAAACTGCAAGGCTGGCTTGTGGTGGCGGTGCATTCGGTCAATCTTGGCAACAACCAAAAGGGACAACTCACCGCAAATTTTTATTTATGCAGAGCTACCAAGAGGCGGATCAACTCTTGCAAAATAGCTGGATGTCAGGGCCATAGCCGCGACCTTACAGCACGTCTAGTGAGGCGCAGTAATTTTAGTAAACAGGTGAAAAATACCCTCTAAAGATATCCCATCATTCCATCCGCTGGCACATTTTAGAAAACACAGGTACCTCCCGGCTGCCATGGCGGACATTTGATCAAAAATCGTAGCGGCCCTCAGGCGCGGCCAGTGGTAATTCTGACCTCTGGGCAAACATTCAAGGCTTTTAGGCATTAGGTTGGGCTTTGGCCCGCTTTCGCTTGGTTTGAGTTCACATTCCACTTGGGTAGAACCCATATTCCATAGGGGCGCAAAAATTTTGCTTGTGTTACCCTTTAAACCACTATCTTTTCCAAACTTAAGCAAAACGGATTGGCCATGAAAGCTGCACGGAAAAAACTATGGGGCTGGTACTTTTTTGACTGGGCGACGCAGCCTTATTCAACACTCATGCTCACATTCGTATTTGGTCCGTTTTTCGCCACCATTGCCTCAGAAGTTTACATGGGGTCTGGTTTGGCCGAGCAGGCCGCAGACGCCAAAGCACAAAGCCTTTGGTCGCTGTGCCTGACAATAGTCGGGCTGATCGTCGGATTTGGCGCGCCATTTATGGGCGCCGTGGCAGATGTCACCGGGCGCAGGTTGCCCTGGATTGTCGGCTTTTCCATCCTTTACATCGCGGGATCCATGTCACTTTGGTGGACCCAACCCGATGGATCAAACATGCTGTGGATGCTTTGTGCTTTTGGGGTCGGCTTTATCGGGGCCGAATTTGCACTAATTTTTACCAACGCCCAATTACCTAGTCTTGGGCCCACAAAGCTTATTGGAAAAATTTCCGGTACCGGTTTCGCCTTTGGCTATATCGGCGGTCTGGTGTCTTTGGTCATCATGTTGCTTTTCTTTCTAGAACAACCCTCAGGCAAAACGCTTTTCGGCATCGATCCGGCATTTGGATTGGATGCAGCGCAACGCGAAGGCACGCGCTTTGTCGGCCCTCTGACTGCGGCCTGGTTTTTAATTTTTATGATCCCATATTTCCGTTCAGTGCGTGACACCCCAAAAGACCCGAGCCCAGATCGTGTTTATCAGGCTTTAGGTACGCTGGTTGAGACCCTGAAAGGCTTGCGTCACAAAATCAGCCTCTCGGCCTATTTAGGATCTTCAATGTTCTATCGTGATGCGCTCAACGGTCTGTACGGTTTTGGGGGCACCTATGCGGTCTTGGTCCTGAACTGGGAACTCACCTATCTTGGGGTTTTTGGCATCATTAGCATTATCGCGGCCGCACTATTTTGCTGGGTCGGTGGCAAGATTGACGCCTATACTGGCCCAAAACCTCTGATTATCATCACCATCTGGAGTTTGATCGCAGTATGTCTCACCGTGGTTTGCATGACTAGGGAACAGATATTCGGCTTCGCACTGCCCGAGGGATCAAATCTGCCGGACATTATCTTTTTGTGCTGTGGCATCATGATCGGTGGCATGGGGGGCATCCTTCAATCAGCCAGCCGCACAATGATGGTGCGCCACACAGATGCCGAAAACGCCACCCAAAATTTTGGCTTATTTGGCTTGTCAGGGCGCGCAACCGCCTTTATGGCCCCCGCATTGATTGCCTTGGTCACAACGCTGTCAGGCAGTGCCAGAATAGGTGTCTCGCCTTTAATTCTATTATTCTTGATTGGACTTTTCCTGCTGAGATGGGTGCAGCCCAAAGGCGACCAAGAGGGATGTGCATAATGCTGACGACATCCCGACACCGCCTTTTGATCTGTGCGAATATCATGCCCGTACTGGCGTGGACTGTCCTCGCAAAAACGGTGCTGTTCGGGGCTGTACTGTTCGGGACTGTACTGTTCGGGACTATACTGACGCCATCGATCGCTTTGGCCGCACCAAAAGAAGCCCGTCACCTTTTCGGGGCAACAGCCAAGCCAACACAAAATCGCACAGCGGCGGCCTATGGCAGTTATGCAAAAGGCTGTTTGGCCGGTGCGGTACGCCTGCCGGAAACTGGGCCACACTGGCAGGCAATGCGATTGTCGCGCAACCGCAACTGGGGACATCCTGACGCAATAGCTTTCATCAAAACCCTTGCGCGCAAAGCCGCGAGCGAACCGGGCTGGAACGGGCTATACATCGGCGACATCTCACAACCACGCGGCGGGCCAATGATCAGCGGCCACCGCAGCCATCAACTGGGTCTGGACGTTGATATCTGGATGCGCCGCGCCCATAACCTCGCCTTGAGCAAAGACGCCCGTGAATCAATTTCCTCGGTGTCGATGCGCCGCAAAAACGGTGCCTTTATCAATAAAAACTGGACAACGGCCCATCACAACATTCTCAAGGCAGCGGCGCAAGACCCCAAGGTGGCGCGGATTTTCGTGTTTCCCGGCGCCAAAGTCGCAATGTGCAACACCGCCCGCGGCAACCGCAGCTGGCTGCGCAAAATACGGCCTTGGTGGGGGCATCACGAACATTTTCACGTGCGCTTGCGCTGCCCCAAAAACATGGCGAGTTGCCAAAACCAAGCCGCTCCCCCACCCGGGGACGGCTGCGAAGGGGCGCAGGCTTGGGTCAATGACATTTTAAATCCCCGCCCCGTGGACCCCAATGCTCCCAAGCCAAAACCGCGTCGGGAATATATGTTGAAAGATTTACCCCGCCAGTGTGCGACGGTGCTCAAAGCGCCCTGAATATTTGATTATTCCAAGTGATAACTTGGGCATCAGCCCTCAGGCGTGAGCAAAATTTGCATGCCGGCACCAATGGCTCGAAAATGTTTTGACAAATCCGCCAACTGTGGCATCCTGTGACAGATAGAAATTTTTGAAAGGAGGTGGTCCAGTGTCTAAAGAGGTATTGGAGAACGGTGTCGGAACAGTACAGGAGGCACAGCGTTAAGGCAGCCCTTGATGTTGATAAATTCTGTATTGGTGCAGGTCTAACCGGCCCCACCTCCGGAATTCTCGAAAGGTCGTCCGCCATGCGGGCGGCCTTTTTTAGTCTTAAGTTTTTAGTCTTAAGGACTTTGGTTTTTGGTCAGGCTGAGCTAAAATTATTCTTAAACAAGCAAGGCTGACGATCCTATGCGCATCACCGATGACATCACGCTGGCCGATTGGGAGTTGAGCGAACAGTTTATGCGCGCCAGCGGACCGGGCGGGCAAAACGTAAACAAGGTCTCATCCGCGGTGGAATTGCGCTTTGAGGCGGCGCGGTCACCGGCTCTGACCCCAGCGGTTAAAACCAGGCTCAAACGTCTTGCCGGCCGTCGTTGGACCGTCGATGGCGCGTTGGTGTTGCAATGCGATGAAACCCGCTCGCAGGTACGCAACCGCGAGATCATCCGTCAAAGACTAACCGAATTGATCCGCAAGGCACTGGTGGCGCCAAAGCGCCGGGTGGCAACCCGCCCGACCCTCGGCAGCCAGAAACGGCGTCTAAAAGCCAAAAAGGTGCGGAGCGCGGTCAAAGCCGGGCGCGGCGCGGTTGCACCCGACCACGACGCATAGACCCTCACGCGGTATGGTGAAAATAAGCGATGTAACAAAAGAACTGTACAGAAATTTCTCGATATTCTGTGCTTGTTGTAATCTGTGTGTGTTGTAAAAAGAAATTGCCCCATGACCGTAAAAGGATACGTTACCATGCGTCTGATACTCACAGCCTGCCTCAGCCTGCTCTGCACATTTGGCACCGCCCGTCCCGGTGCAGCAGAGCTCAGCACCGCAGAGGTCAAACAACTGGCGTTGGAAGCGATCCTTGAAAACCCCGAAATCATCCGGCAAGCCATCGATCTATTGCGGCAAAATGACAAAGCCGCCGCCGCCGTAAAATCGCAGGCGCTTCTGCAAAACGAACGTGCCCGATTGGAACGCGATCCCAACGCCCCACTGCTCGGCAATCTAGACGGCGACGTCACAATCGTAGAATTTTTTGATTACAACTGTCCCTATTGCAAACGCGCCACGGCTGAACTCAACACCCTGTTGGCACAAGATGCCAACGTGCGGGTTGTATTGAGGGAATGGCCCATACTGGGCGAGGCCTCGGTCTATGCCACACGCGCGTCCCTAGCAGCGCGCAAGCAAGATAAATATGCCAAATTTCATCAAGCTTTAATGGCGGCAAAAGGCCGCTTAGCGCCCGCAAATGTCATGGCCATCGCAAAGGCAATCGGTCTTGATACAGCCCGTCTGCAAGCCGATATGCAGGGTCCTGAAATCGATCAACACATCGAAACTTCGATGCAGCTTGCGCAAGCGCTTAATTTCTCAGGCACTCCAGCCTATGTTATTGGCAGTGCGCTGGCGCCAGGAATGGTATCGGCCGATGATCTCCAGGACATGGTGACACAGGCGCGCGACGCACAGTGAATTGCACCCCGGAAAATAACGCTCTCAGGCGATTTGCATCGCTTGGTCCGGAAGACCCCCAAGCCCCCACAGCAAAGAAATGGCTATACATTGGTCATTTTTGACTTTAGGGCCAGCGGGCAGCCGTCGGATTGTTATGGGATATCTTAGCGGCGCACCGGACGCCCCAGTTGGGGAGGAAAGCAGACCCGGCCGACTAATACCCTAATGACGAAAGCATATAAATTGATTCAAACCTTATCAGACGCCCTGGCTCAACAGGGCTATGACACACTTACGCCCGTGCAAGAGGCTGTGTCAGATCCTGCACTTGAGACCACAGATCTTTTGGTATCGGCGCAAACCGGATCGGGCAAGACCGTCGGTTTTGGCTTGGCCATCGCGCCCAATCTTTTGGCAGACAGCCTACAGTTCACCTCAGCAGGTGCACCGCTGGCGCTGGTGATCGCCCCGACACGGGAACTTGCATTGCAGGTTAAACGCGAATTGGCCTGGCTCTATGCCAAGGCCGGCGCGGTTTTGGCCTCCTGCGTGGGAGGGATGGATATGCGCGATGAACGGCGCGCACTGGCGCGAGGCGCACATATCGTTGTCGCCACACCGGGGCGGCTGCGCGACCATATTCAACGCGGATCGCTTGACATGACCGCATTGCGGGCCGTGGTGCTGGACGAAGCAGACGAAATGCTCGACCTTGGCTTTCGGGAGGATCTCGAGTTTATTTTGGGCGAATCTCCCGAAAACCGCCGCACTTTGATGTTTTCGGCCACAGTACCGCGCGCAATCGCCACTCTGGCCCAGCATTATCAAAAACAGGCGGTTCGGATCGCCACCGCCAGCGAAACCAGCCAGCACAGCGATATCGAGTATCGCGCATTGAGCGTGGCCATGCGCGACACCGAAAACGCCATCATCAACGTCTTGCGCTATTACGAGGCTCCGAATGCCATCGTGTTTTGCAACACCAGAGCCATGGTCAACCGGCTGACAACACGGTTCTCAAACCGCGGCTTTTCGGTTGTGGCGCTATCGGGAGAATTGACCCAGAACGAGCGCACGCATGCGCTGCAATCCATGCGGGACGGGCGGGCGCGGGTCTGTGTGGCCACAGATGTCGCGGCACGGGGTATCGACCTGCCCAATCTTGAATTGGTGATCCATGCAGAATTGCCAACAAATTTTGAAACACTGCTACACCGCTCAGGGCGCACCGGCCGTGCCGGTCGTAAAGGCGTCAGCACATTAATTGTGCCCGCCAAAAGCCGCAACAAGGCCCAGCGCCTGTTGAAAATGGCAAAAGTCACGGCAGAATGGGCCGCGCCGCCTTCGGCAGATGAGGTGACAGAACGCGATCAAGTTCGCCTGCTGGACGACCCAACATGGCAAGAACCGGTTGCAGACAATGAACGTGATTTTGTCCAAAAATTAACCGAGCTTTATTCGGCCGATCAAATCGCTGCCGCCTATATGCGGCTTTATGCAGGGCGCACGTCTGCCCCCGAAGATCTGGATCCAGCCCCACAGGAAGAGGCGCGCAAACCACGTGCCGCCTTCGGTGCGTCGGTCTGGTTTGCCGTCTCGCAAGGCCGCGCCGACGGTGCCGAGCCAAGGCGCCTGCTGCCAATGGTGTGCAATGCCGGAAATATTACCAAAGACGATATCGGGGCGATCCGCATCCAGCAGAGCGAAAGCTTTGTCGAAATTCGCCAAGAGAGCGCTGCGGCCTTCGAAGCCGCAGTGGGGCCGGGCGGAAAACTTGAAGACAACATTCGCTTGCGCAAATTGGACAAAGCACCAGATCTGAGCCAGTCGCCGCGCGAACCGCGCGCCGATTATAAGGGCAAAAAGCCATCATCAGGTCCGCGCTCTGCATCATTGCCCCGGCCGCAATCGTCTTCACGGCCACAGTCCTCATCTCGGCCAAAGCCCGGGTCAAAATCCGGGTCAAAACCCGAGTCAAAACTCCGCGATGCGCGTCCTGACTTTAGCGAAAACCGCAAGCCTCGCGATGTGAAAACAGACCGCAGCAAACCCGATCCACGCCCAGAACGGACCCGTCCCGAAGGCGTGGTCGAGCCGCGTAAACCCAAAAAATCCGCAGGCGCAAAACCACAACCCGCACATAAAAAAGCGGCCTATTCCAATGACAAGCCCAAGGCGGCCCCGAAAGACGGGCCAAAACCGGGTGGATATAAGGATAAAGGCGGGGATCGCCCGAAAGGTAAATCCGAACCGCGGCCCAAGGGCAAAGAGGGCGGGTTTTCAAAGCCGCGCTCAGCATCT
>ENA-ORDA01000336-ORDA01000336.1-marine-metagenome-genome-assembly--contig:-NODE-336-length-49269-cov-4.804297_pt1 | contig 49269 bp, 37 predicted proteins | sample MGYA00237778_ERZ508506 | MGnify/ENA primary metagenome ERZ508506 (study PRJEB26177, sample SAMN06267891) | marine metagenome | isolation source: Monterey Bay, California, USA | place: Pacific...
CACTGGAGACCGGTAAGGTGCTCTTGCAGGTTGAAGTGGTGGGTAATGCCGTGCCCGGCACATCACTCCTCAATAATAGTGTGAGCTTAAGCACTGCAGACAGCACGGTGTGGGCTGACCCGGCTGAGGTGAAAGTCGTCGCCAGCGCCGCGGTGCTGGAGTCCTCGATCAGTAATCCAGCGTCTACGGCGCCGGGTGACTCGTTCACGTATGCGTTGCGGTTTGCGAACACGGGCACCCTTGCAGCGAGTAATACAACCTTGCAGCTGCAGGTCGAAGACGGGGTGACGGTAACAGACTGCGATGACTGCTCGAAAACAGAAGGCGGTCGTTTGAGTTGGTCTCTGAGTTCGGTAGCGGCCGGCACGGATCAGACCAAGCAAATCACGGTGCTGGTGGACCCGAGTGTTGCGGCGAACTCTGAGCTCCATGCGATCTCCTACATTGGCGATAGCCAAAGTGCGGGTGCAGTGGGTGTGAGTGGCAAGTTGAGTGCGCAGCAGCAGCGCCGCCGCGGCTCGGCGAGTGCTACTCAGACGGCATCGGCGGCTGAACGCGCGGGACCCCTTGGGGTGTCGACCATCAGGGTGGGTGAGAAAGCGTCTCCGGCCTTGGGCGGGTTGAAGCTGGTCGCCCCCACGCAAGTGGTGGCAGGTGATCCAGTGGCCGTGACGGTGAGCTTTGGTAATACGGGTGGCGCGCCGGCGACGGGTGTGACCTTGACCAGCACGGTGCCTGCTAACTCGACCCTCACCAGTGTTGAGGGCGGTAGCTGCAGCGCAGATCCTTGTATTGCCGGTGAGACCATCACTTGGAACGTGGGTGAGGTCGCGGCTGAAAGCACGCGGGAGGTGAGTTATAGCCTCACCGCCGACAGCGATGCGGCTGGCAGCGTCATTGGCCACCGGGTTGTTCTCAACAGTGCAGAGTCGCGAGAGGCATCTGCTTCGGCCAATACCGATGTTGTGGCTGAGAAGCTATCGGTCTCTATTGCAGTGAAAGACGCTGCGGGGAACGACGCAGAGGGCAGCATTGTCAGTGTGGGCGATACGCTGACCTACGAGTTGACCTTGCTGAACAACAGCCCCACTGGCCGCAGTGGCATCACGGTCGTGAATAGTGTTCCCCCAGCGGTCGCGGCTTGCGGTCAGGCTTGCATAGGAGGCGACGGTAAAGGCGCTGCGATCGATGCTGAGGCCGGTACGCTGACGTGGTCAAACTTTGCCCTTGATGCCGGAGCTGAGGTGACGCTCAACTACCAGGTCACAATACCTTCGGGTCTGGCAAATAATACGCCGTTGATCAATAGCGTCAGCGTGAGCACGGCTACGCGCTTTGACGACAGTGTTCAGAGCACCGTCACGGTGGCTTCACAGGCGGAGTTGGTCTTGTCGATGACGGCACCGGGCGTGTTGCAAGACGGTGCGCAAGGTGGCGTGACGTTGAGCTACCAAAACACGGGTACGGCGGCGACAGCCGCCACCCTGCGGTACGTGTTGCCCAACAATGCGACCATGATCGACAGCGCCAACGCCACGGTCTCTGGATCGGCCTACACCTGGAGTCTGGGTGATGTGGCTGTGGATGGTGTGGGAAGTCGGGAGGTCACCATTGAGGTTAGTGGGGCTGCTGACAGCCGCTTGCGGCATACGGCGAGTGTGACAGGGACTGACACCAGCGCAGCAGCGGAGGCCACGACGGTCATTGGTTTACGTGAGGCGTTGGCGCTGTCGCTGACTGCACCGGGCTCAGTGAATACTGACGCTGGGTTTACCGCGAGTCTGACGGCACAGAACACCGGCAATGCTGCGGCGACTGCGACGGCGCTCTCGTTAACGTTGCCGGCGGGCTTTACCGCCAGCGCTTTGGATGGCGGGACTCTTGACAGTGCCCTCGACAATCAGGTGGTTCGCTGGAGCGTTGACTTGGCCGCGGGGGCGTCGGTGACCTTGAGTCCGACAGTTACAGCGCCCAACGCTGCGGGTAATGCCACATTGCTTGCGGGTCTGACCGCTACCAGTGGGACAACGCAAAGTGCGAGTGCTTCAGTGCAGGTGACGATGGCGCCATCCGCGATTGTTCAGGCGGGCGCGCAGTTCAGTGTGCCTGAGGCTGAGGCGGGCGATGCGGTCACCTTAACCGCAGGTCCTGTGAACATTGGTGGTGCGGCTTCTGGGGCGATCGCTAACAGCATTACGTTAGCGGCGGGACTCTCGCCAACTGGCTATGCGGGTTTGCAGTGGAATAGCACAACCCGGGTTCTAAGCTGGGAGACGCCGAGTCTGGCATCGCGTGGTTCTGATCTAAAGGCGATCTCGCTGCAGGTGGCTGACGCCGGTGCGTTGACGGCTAGGCTGACAAGCAACGATGCGTCTGGCACTGCTTCGATCGTGCGCACCTTCCCTGAGGAGGTGGCAATCACACCAGAGAATCCGGACTCTAGCTGTAAGGTCTCGGGTCAGCCTGTGGTGGCGGCGGCACCCACGCCGCCTGAGGGTGTGACGTTGGCGTTTGCTAACACGGTGGGCTTTACCGTGATCGACTGTGATCGCAATCCGAACAGTACTTATCCTGAGACGATGGTGGTAACAATAGACGTTGAGCAGGCCATCCCCGAAGGTACCGAGCTGTACAAGGTAACCGACGCCGGTGATTGGAAAGTGATTGAGGATGCGGTGATCGGGGTTCAGAGCGTGACCTACAGCATCACTGACGATGGCGATCTTGACCTGGATAAAACCCCCGGCACCCTGAGAGACCCGGTGGCGTTAGCCTATCCAGCAAGTAAGCTACCTATAGTGCCTGTTCCGTTACCAATATGGCTCTTGGGGCTGGCAGCAGGGTTGATCGGCTGGCTGGGTGTTCGACGTTTAAAAATGGCCTAAACCGTCGTAAGTCCGTTCTACAGTTGAATTTTAGTCGAAGACTTAAGCCCCGTTACCGGGGCTTATTTTTGTGGGCCTCAGGGCGTTTTCGTTTCGTCTCAACGAGGGGCCACCCAGTTTTTCGGTGTTAGGTGTAGAGGCGCTGCGTGGGCTTAGCCGGTGAGGTACGCGTTTGCGCTGGGTCTGGGCTAGGCTCTCAGGCGGCGGTTTTGTGCGACTGAGAGGACGATAACGTCAGGCGCCGAAAAAAGTGGGCAGTGTGTAATGAGGGAAAATTGCGCCCGGCAATAACGTTTTGGCGCTCCTTGTGAAACTAGCTACAAAAGCCGCGACATCAATTTTTTTGAGCGCACCCACATCGACCCCGAGGCCTCAGCTTCATCATGCCCCTGTGGTGATCGCAAGCTATTTTGTAAATAGCTTGGAGAGGCCCGAAAGATCCATGTTGCCAATTTCTTCAGGACGCTCTTTGGTGATCTTATGGCTCAATACGCCGTAATCCATGTAACCCATCCGTGTCAGGGGTTGCATGCCCACAGTGTCGACAAGACCGTCTTTAATAAACGCATCGTCAATGTGTACTGCAACTACCCGTCCTAAGATCAGGCTCCAAGGGATTTCCTTCCCTGAAACGTGGGGTAATTCCACTGTCTGTAAGTATTCGCATTCGAGGTGTGCATGGGCTTCGGCAACTCTGGGTACTTTCACGCAGGTAGAGGCGACGGCAGTCACGCCGGCAAGCTCAAATTCGTTGACTGTGCTGGCTACATGGGAGGATGAAATGTTGACGGCATCAATTAAATCAACCGAGGCAAAGTTGTAAACAAACTCACCGGTTTCTTCAATGTTGTTTTGAGAGTCTTTGCGCATGCCACTGGAAAATCCAACGATCGCCGGTGACGCTGCGAGCAGATTGAAAAAACTGTAGGGGGCAAGGTTAGGTATGCCATCGGCGCTGATTGAGCTGATCCAGCCAATGGGTCGTGGTGCGACCAACGCTTTGAGAGGGTCGTGGGGGAGTCCGTGGTCATTGGCTGCCATTTCATAATACATGCTGCAGGTCTCATTAGTTTTGTACTGCGAAGGTTAGCAGTAAACCGCTCATCTGACGGTGATAGGTTGCAGCTATCTGCAGCCAAGGCACTATGTTGGTCTGTCACCACAAACCACAAACCACAAACCACAAACCACAAACCACAAAGCATCAGTAACTTGTACATAACAGATCTAGTCGTTGCTTAGATTCACTCGGCCTAAAGTCGGAGCAATAAAAAGTGTTATCAGCAAGTCTTGAGAGCATTGATAACCTTTGTGGCCAGGGAGGCGTTGCCGCTAGGAAACTGATCAAATCGAGCGTTGAAGCGAGGGCGGGCAAGGTCACAAATGATGCTCTATGTGATTTTTATTTGTGGTGATTTCGTCCGGAGATATTGCCAATATCCAAAAAAATATAATAAAAACAATATTTTAGGGTAATTTAATTATTTTTTTTTGATGGGGCAATTGTAATCTAGCTGTAACATTTCAACCGCTATACTGCGCGTCAACACAGGGACCATATAGGGATCTTAGATCGTGGAAATCATTGCTTCTCATGGTGTTGTACTGCTAGCACTTGCGTGTGCTTTTGGCTTGTTTATGGCTTGGGGGATTGGCGCAAACGACGTCGCCAATGCCATGGGAACCTCGGTTGGTGCCGGTGCCCTCACACTTAAGCAAGCGATTGTCGTTGCGGCGATCTTTGAGTTTCTGGGGGCCTATCTCGCTGGCGGTGAAGTGACCTCGACAATACGCAAAGGTATTGTGGATCCCTCCCTCCTAGCAGAAACTCCCGAACTATTAGTTTATGGCATGTTGGCTTCATTGCTGGCGGCGGCGACTTGGCTTGCTGTTGCCAGTATGCGGGGTTGGCCGGTTTCAACAACCCATTCAATCGTTGGTGCTATCGTGGGTTTCGCTGCTGTTGGCATATCAGTGGATGCGGTTGCCTGGGGCAAGGTAGGCGCTATTGCGGCAAGTTGGGTTGTTTCTCCACTGCTCTCCGGCACCATCGCCTTCTTGCTTTTCATGTCTGTTAAGCACTTTATTCTTGATCACGAAGATACCTTTGCCCGTGCTCGAAAGTATGTGCCTGTGTACATGTGGCTGGTTGGATTTATGATCAGCATGGTGACCCTTCTAAAGGGGCTGAAGCATATTGGCGTAGAGATCGATCTGGGTATGGAGTCGAAATTTACCAATGCCATGGTGCTGTCAGTGTTCACGGGGGCAGCCGTGGCCATGTTGGGTGCGTTTTTGTTACGCCGTATCAAATCAAGTGATGGTGATATCAACAGTGCGGAAAACGTTGAGCGCGTGTTCGGCATTCTTATGATCTTCACCGCGTGTGCCATGGCCTTCGCCCACGGCTCAAACGATGTGGCAAACGCCGTGGGCCCTCTGGCTGCTGTGGTCAGCACGATTCAATCGGGAGGCCAAGTGGTGGCCAAATCAGGGCTGCCCTGGTGGGTGCTCGGTGTTGGTGCACTCGGTATTGTTGTGGGTTTAGGTACTTACGGGTGGCGAGTAATACAAACAATTGGACGCAAGATTACTGAATTGACCCCCAGTCGCGGATTCGCTGCGGAGTTGGCGGCAGCGACGACGGTGGTGTTGGCATCGGCGACAGGGCTCCCGATTTCTACTACCCACACATTGGTGGGAGCAGTGCTCGGTGTAGGTCTAGCCCGGGGCGTAGAGGCCTTGCACTTGCCCACCGTTGGCGCGATCGTTACCTCTTGGGTGATCACGCTGCCGGCGGGAGCGACCTTATCCGTGATATTCTTCTTTATCTTACGAGCGATCTTTGGCGGCTAACGGGAGCGATGAGTTTGGCTTTTGTCCGATCGGTCTTCCTAGCAAAGGTTCATCACAATATCTGGGCGCTGGCTTCACGAAACGTTGTTGGCGTACCTAGATCGAGCAGTGCAACTTTGCATCATTTGGTCAATTAGTTTTTTATAAATTTGAGGGGCAACATCATGGAAGTTAGGTCTGCGATATCTGAAGTGATTAGCAGTTCACCACTAGCCATGCTGGATGAGCATGTCAAAGCTTGTGCGAAGTGTGTCGCTAAATTACCCGATTACTTTGACGCTGCTCAGGCGGGGAAGTGGGCGAAAGCGGCGAAAGTACAGGCGGAAATCGTTGATCTTGAGGGCATCGCTGATGATCTCAAGCGCAACGTTCGTCGAAATATGCCGAGAGGCATTTGGATGTCGGTCTCTCGCTCAGACCTTCTTGAGTTGGTGCGAATGCAGGACACCATGGCCAATCACACGAAAGACGTGGTTGGCCTATCGTTGGGCAGAGAGCTCGCTTTCCCTGCGCCATTAGAGAAATCGTTAGCCAAGTACATTAAGACTATTGTCGATTGTGTGGGCTTGGGGGTGGAGGTGGTCACCGCTACGCGAGAGTTGTCGCGAACTGCGTTTGGCGCCCGTCAAGTGAAGGTAATTATGACGAAGTCGCTGGCTGTAGAGAAGCTAGAGCGTAAGTCTGACGAGATGCAAACAAAGCTCCGCTCCAAGCTGAAAGCTCATGAAGAAACAGTGTCGCCCGTCGATGCGATTTTTCTCTACCAGCTACTTTCTCAAATTGGGGAAATCGCCAATAGCGCAGAAAAAGTCGCGCACCGCGCACAAATTATTGCCAACAGCTAGCAGCGTCTAGACAGTGAAGGCTTGGCTCGTGAGTTCCACTCCCGGGCCTTTTTTTTGCGCGTAATCTGGCGCGAACCCTTCACGTTTGCACTATGAGTTGGCTGCTAGATACAAAGTTCTAGATGTAGAGCTCAATAAACAACGCGGCGCAGCACGCAGCACGGGAGCAATGACCGCCTGTGCACTGAGACTCACTGATAATCTCCACTTTATTTTTTTGACGCTCTGCCATTTGGCTGGTTATGTCCTCGTAAATTAGCTGTCCCGTTGGATTATCGTGTTGGCGATTGGCGAACGGGAGCGCTGCCTAATATATGTTGCGTCCCGTCTGGGCTGGCTAATCACAAGAATTGGTTATTCACCCAAAGCCCGATATTGCTAGAACTTAAGTGCAGTGAGCGGCGGCATAGGCGCCCTTAAGCAGTGCAAATCAGGTCTTGGCAGGCAGGTATAAAAGGTAACTTTCCCAGATATTTTCCAGAAAAAGTGAAAAGTTTTCGCGCTGTAATATTAATGCAACAAACTTGTCATATTTTGCGGCAAACATTGATGAGGAAGTGTCCAATGACTTTTCAACAACAAGTGGTAAAGACGTTTGCGCCAATGCTGTTTGTGTCGGTTCTTGGTGCGCAAGGCGCGCAGGCCGCGGACAGAGAATTACTGGAAATACTTCTTCAAAATAACGTAATAACTCAAGAACAGTTTGACCGATTAGTCGATAAGGAGTCTTTGACCACGGCAGACATTCTAGCTCCTGCACCTGAGTCCGTGGTGGTCGTGCGCGAAGAAGAGCTGGAAGTCGATGTTTCCTTGGATGAAAACATTCAGATGGCTATTGATGAGGCAGTTGCCAGTGCTGTCTCTGATGAATCACCGATCAAAGCTAGCTACGGATCAAAGGGTTTTCAACTCGCGACTCGTGATGGAAACTTTGCGACTAACTTGCAATGGCGAGCCCAGTTTCGCTATAGCAACCCCTTTGGTTCTGATCCGCGTCAGGTGAAGAATTTTAACGCAGACAGTACGTCTAGCTTTGAGCAACGACGTCTGCGCATGAAGATTGGCGGCCACGGCTTTCAGCCATGGATTAAGTACTACTTCGAGGTTGACCTTCAGCCCGCTCGAGACGTCGATGCTGATGCCATTTCTTCCGGAGCACGTGTCATCGATTGGCGTGTCGATTTGGCGAAGTGGGATTGGGGCGGTATTCGTATGGGCCAATGGAAGGTCGACTTTAACCGTGAGAGGGTGGACTCCTCGGGACGTCAACAATTTGTAGAGCGGTCAATCGTGAACCGTATTTTCACCGTAGATCGCCAAGTGGGTGTTCAGCTTCGTGGGCGCTTATTTGAGGGAAGTGGCGCTGACCTTAATTACTATGCTGGCGTTTTCAATGGAGAGGGTCGCAGCGTTAAAAACAGTTCTGACGAACACCTCTACGTTGGTCGGTTGCAATGGAATTTTCTGGGGCGTCAGTTGAAGACGCGTCAAACCGACGTCGAGTTTACAGAGCTCCCCACAGGCTCATTCGCGGTCGCGGGACTGACCAACGAGGGGCCTTGCACACGTTGGTCATCATCGGGCTGTGGCAACCTAGACGGCTTTGCCAAACCCGTTGCTGCGCAAGACGATCAATTTAAAATCGAGCAGGGCCTGCAGGAATTTGCCTTTAAGTACCGAGGGTTTTCGGTTCAGCAGGAATGGCATCGCAAGTTTATTACAGATCGTGTCGAAGGAACCGAGAGCGACCTGACGGGTGCCTATTTTCAAGCGGGATACTTTTTCCACAACTGGATTGATGCGATACCCGCGCCACTGGAATTCGCGGCTCGATATGCTTACGTCAAAGAGCCAAACAAAGCTGATCGCATGCTCTACAACGAGCGAGAGGAATTTACTCTGGGCGCGAACTGGTTTTTCAATGGCCACAGGAATAAGTTGACCTTTGATTTCTCGCACCTGACTCTAGACGACACATTGCTGATGCAAAAAGAGTCGGAGAACAGAGTCCGTTTGCAGTGGGACGTTTCTTTCTAAGGCGCCTGCTAGGCTGGGGGCGCTCTTGCAGCCCCCGGTAGATCCACTCCCGGGGAACGCGTGCCAAAGCATAAGTGCTTTCGCAAAGTGAAGTAGGCCGTTCTTGCCAAGACATGGTTTGTGTTGTGGGGCTTTCTAGATAGCCCGGTAGATTCACCCCCAGAAAACGCGTACCTAAAGCTCACGCGTCCTCGTGCATAAGCGCTCTCGTCAATGTGCTGCTATACGTCCCAGTTTAGTTTTAAGCGGGAGCTTCTTAGCGGCACAGTTTCAAGGGCATCGCGTCACTCTCCTTATTTCAGGTGTATCTCGGTACTTTTTCCGGATTATTTCGGTGGGGGCTTAGATGCGTACTTGGGGTTTAAAACTGAGGTTGTTTGACGGTCTTAACGAATGCGGTGTGATTGGCCGCGGGGCTTTTTCTGGTGTCGTATTAGGCAGACGGCTAGGCTTCAGTGCTTGTGGGAATGTCGACCCTATCAGAGACCTAGAATGATGAGTGGCACGTCTTAAAGTGAGTCTCGGGGCTATCTAGCGCATGTAAGCCGCATTTTTTCCACACTTTACAATGTCTCAACGGGATGAATCAGGGTACCTTTCCCCCCCTAAATTTTTATTACGGGAGTGCTGCGTGAGCGCCAAAATTAAAGTCGAAAAGCCCTTGGTGGTTTTGCACGGTGACGAGATGGCGCAAATTGCCTTCGAGCGCATTTTGGAGCAGTTCGTGCGCACCCGTCTCGCTATCGATTTGATCGAGGTCGATTTGTCTGCTGAAGAGCGGTTTACCAGCAACGGGCAAGTGGTCGTAGAGGCGATTGAGGCGCTGAAGACGCACGGTGTGGGTATAAAAAATGCGGGAATGACGGTAAACCGCGCCCAGCTCGATGCGCTGCTCGAACGTCACCCCGCTGTCAACGAAAGTGCACTCGATAAGCTCGCGACCAAATCACCCAACGGAGCCATTCGAAAAGGTATCAGTGGCAACATCACCCGCGAAGATATTGAATTTAGAAATTTAAAGAGTGTGCGTCCGCAATGGATCGATCGAGATATTGAGGTCGATACCATGGATACCGGTGGCTTGGACTTCAGTTACAGCGAGCTGTCAGAGGCAACTGGCGTCGCCAAGGTGATCTTCGTGGGCGCCAGTGGCGATCCGGTGGAAGTTCACAGGCGCAGTCTGAAAAAGGGTGACCCCTGGATGCTGGCAACGAACGCCATTGAAGAAGTACAAGCCTGGGCCCACCACTTTTTTCAGCGTGCTATTGCTGAGGGTCGTGATATTTATCTGGGCCTCAAAGATACCGTGGTCCCGGGTTATGACGGTGTTATGCGTGCCGCTATCGAAGATATTTATGAGCGCGACTATAAAGAAAAAGTGGCGGCTGCCGGTCTGTCTTATTTTTATGAGCTGATCGATGCCCAGGCTGCACGTATCATTTCTAACCCGCCTGAACGCGCTCTGTGGGGCGTGCCCGACAACGTCAGCGGTATGAAGCTATATAAGCTGGTTCAGCAGTTAAAGCGCTATGGTCTACCCGAGCGCAAAGCCCACGTATCGATTTCACGAATGAGTGCTGGTGGCGGCGATCAGTATGGTAGCTACAACATGCCAGCACCGGAAGATGGCGTGATTAAAGTTTTGGTTGATGGTGTGGAGAAGCACGCACGGACGGTTAAGGCTAGTGATCCTATTTTATTTATGTCGAATGATCGCGAGGCCATTAAAGATTGGGTGGAGCAAGTTTTTCTCGACTCGGCAGTTAACAAGAAAGAAATTTACTTTGGCTTGAAGCGAGAGTTCGTGCAATACGACGAGGTCTACAGCTCAATCATTTTAGAGTTACGCCAAGAGCTGGCGGCTCTTGATACGCCCCCACCGTCCTTCATGATTATGCGACCGTCACGGCAGTTGAGCAAAATGATTTGCGATCCGCCACGTTGGGGACTGTATCCCGCACAAAACCTTGATGGCGATATTTTCTCTGATATTTCTGCAGCACTCGGTGGCAGCCTCGCCACGGCGAGCTCCATCATTATTAGTAAAGATGGCACCAAGCTGTTTGAAGCGCCTCACGGTACAGCTCATGATCTTTATCTACGCTACCTTGAAACCGATGGCAAAGAGGCCAACTTCAATTCCTCAGCGCTGATTTTTGCCGTTGCTAACGCTCTTGAGGAGCTGGCAGGACGAGAAAATAACGAGGCACTAAATGCCTATGCGAGCAGCTTAAAATCTGCCCTCATTGAAACGGTATCACAGGGGACTATTACGGGTGACCTAAAGGGCAAAACCCTCAGTCCAGAAACTGAAACTGTGGTCGATATGATTGGGTTTCTCGATGCTGTGGAGGCCAATCTAAAGTAGGCCTGAATTGCTTTCACTGGATAGGGCTCGTTAGGGCAGAGGTAGACCTGCGCAAAGCAGGCCTGTACCTTCCGTACGTATCACGAGCAGGCGAAGCGGCACCGTTTTGGCAGCCGCGGGAGAAACAGGAGGGCACTATGGGGCAGCGAAGGGAGCTTTTCTTCAGACTTCTAGTGTCATTGGGTTTGTGCCTTGGGGCACCGATTCCAACCCTAGCCGACACGCTTATCGTCAATGCGCTGGTGCTTGATGGTACGGGCAGTCCGGGCCAGCGAGGCAGTATTCGAATCATTGGCGACCAAATTTCGGACGTGGGGAATTTGACGGCGCGCGCTACCGATACCCTAGTTGATGCTCAAGGCCTTGTGCTGAGCCCCGGGTTTATCGATACCCACAGCCACGCGGACGAGCACTTACTGACTCAGCGCAATGCTGCACCTAAAATCACCCAAGGCATTACCACGGTTATAGTTGGTCAAGATGGCAGTTCGCCCTATCCCCTGAAGAATTTTTTTCAGGCGCTGGAGCAGACCCCCGCCAAGATCAATGTGGCGGCTTATGTGGGCCACAATACGTTGCGCGACGCCGTAATGGGCAAAGGCAACCGGGAGGAGGCGACCCCGTCACAAATGCAATCGATGGCTAGCTTGCTGGGATCGGAGCTGAATTCAGGGGCCATTGGCTTATCGACGGGCCTGGAATATGAGCCCGGTATTTACAGTTCTCGAGCCGAGGTTTTATTGCTGGCACAGCAGACCGCTCAGCGGGGCGGTCGCTACATTAGTCATTTGCGTAGTGAAGATCGTTGGTTCGAGGACAGTATCGAAGAGATTATTGAGATAGGGCGGGTTACCGGTATGCCCGTGCAAATCTCTCATATTAAACTCGCGATGAAGCGTCTCTGGGGAAGTGCCCCTGTGCTGCTAAAACAATTAGATGCCGCTCGCGATGAGGGTATCGACATTACGGCAGATATTTACCCTTATACCTTTTGGCAGTCGCACATGATGGTGTTGTTGCCCGAAAGAGACCCCCTCGATATGTCAGCTATTGATCTGGTCATGCGAGAGCTTGCTCCGCCTGAAGGGATTATTTTCACGCACTTTCCTGCAGAACCTAGCTATGTGGGTAAAACCCTTGTCGAGATTGCAGGTTTGCGTAACGAAAGTCCGGGAGAGGCCTTTTCTCAATTGGCACAACAATCGATTGCCTATGAAGAAAAAACCGGCCAGTCAGGCGATATGATGATTGGTACCAGCATGGACGAGGGCGACTTACGCGACCTTATGGCTTGGCCTCATACCAACATTTGTACTGACGGCGGTTTACAAGATCGTCATCCTCGGGGCGCGGGTAGTTTTCCCCGGGTGCTCGGTTATTACGCGCGAGACGCCGCACTCTTTTCCCTCGAAAGCGCGGTGCAGAAAATGACCGCATTGCCCGCACAGCATTTAGGGATGAAAGATCGAGGCATGATCAAGCCCGGTTACAAGGCTGATTTGGTGCTGTTCGACCCTGCAACCGTTATCGATCGTGCGACGACATCGGAACCGTTTTTAGCCGCCGTGGGTATTAGCGATGTTTGGGTCAATGGCACGCGGGTTATGGAAAACGGGCACCCGACTGAGGCTTATCCTGGTCGCGTTGTTCGTCGAACGAGTACCCCTTAATGGAGCTCGATTTACCTGCACCTCATTTACTTTTCTTAGGTGATATCACTAACCCATTGGATGCCAAGACCGCGGTTGGGCTTCGTGATTGGCAGCCAGAGCGGTGTGTGGGGCAATGGCGCCTTCCGGGTTGCACCGTAGATCTTGGGCTGCCAGATATGACTCCGGCCGCTGCAGTGGCGGCAGGTGCGAAAAGTGTTTTGATTGGTGTTGCGCCTTTGGGGGGAGCACTGGCGCCATCCTGGATCTCACCATTGGTCGATGCGCTGGCCAGTGGACTCAGTATTGTCAGCGGATTGCACCAAAACTTAGAGGGGCTACCCGCACTGTCTCGGGCCGCCCGCGCAGCGCGACAGCAGCTTATCGATGTGCGTGTTGCTCCCGAGAATATTCCTCTTGCCAGCGGCCAGCGTCGAACAGGTAAACGTTTGCTAACGGTCGGGACAGACTGCTGTGTGGGGAAAAAATATACGGCTCTCGCGTTTGCCAAAGCGTTGAAAAACCGAGGGTTTCCGAGCACATTTCGTGCAACCGGGCAAACCGGCATTATGATCGCCGGTGGGGGTATCCCCATGGACGCTGTAGTTTCAGATTTTATCGCAGGCGCCGCAGAGTGCTTGAGCCCTAATGCTGCTGAAGCACACTGGGATATTATTGAAGGGCAGGGCTCATTGTTTCATCCGGCGTATGCAGCTGTAACTTTGGGGCTGCTCCATGGCAGTCAGCCCGATGCATTACTGCTGTGCCACGAGGCGGGTCGGACGGCGATTGATGAATATGAAGCCTTTGAAATTCCAGATTTAAAAACCTGTATTAATCGCTATGAACAGGCCGCGTCGTTAACAAATGAAGTGGCGCGTGTGGTGGGTGTGAGTCTCAATACCTCGACGCTCAGTACTGAGGAAGCGAAGCGGGTGTGTGCTGAGGTGTCTGAACAGACAGGATTGCCCTGTTTGGATCCGATGCGAGACGATTTGGCACCCTGGGTAGCGGTTCTAACCTGATGGATGGCCTGTGATGAAGGGGCTTAGGCTGGATTTTAATTGCGTCAGGACGCTGTGGAAGGAGGCGAGTTGAAACTCAAAATCACACCGCGTCAATGGACCATGACCGCTCCATTTGTCACCGCAGGGGAAACGGTTTCTGAAATCGATGTCTTGCATATTGAGCTCAGTATTGATGGCATCACAGGTAGAGCTGAGACCATGGGGGTCGATTATCTGGGCGAGACGATCACCTCCATGAAGCACGAGTTAGGACGACTTAGTGAGGCGACTCTAGCGTCATTAAACAGCGCTGATTTACAGGCTCTGCTTCCTCCGGGGGGGAGTCGCAATGGACTGGACTGCGCGCTGTGGGATTTGCGGTCAAAACATACGTCCAAGGGTATTGCTGCCCTCACAGGCATACCGCTGAAACCCGTTGAGACGCTGTATACCCTGTCCCTTGATGATCCGGAAAACATGGCCAGATGTGCCCACGATGCCGCCCATCTAAAACACCTCAAACTTAAGTTAAACGCCAACGATACGCTTCAGTGCCTAGAGGCCGTGCGCGGCGCCCGTCCGGACGCTAGTATCGTTATCGACGCCAATGGCAGCTGGTCTGAAAGCTTACTGTGGACCTTGGGAGACGATTTGCAGCGGCTAAACGTTGCCCTGCTCGAGCAGCCCCTCGCGCCCGATCAGGATTTTCGCCTCGAGAATTTAAATTACCCTGTACCGCTGTGTGCCGATGAGTCTTGTCAGGCAAGTGGCGACCTCGAACGTGTTGCCAACTGTTATCAGGCGATTAACATCAAACTCGATAAATGTGGGGGCCTTACCGACGCGCTGCGCATGCGAGATTGGTGTCGTCAGTACGGTAAGCAGGTCATGGTCGGAAATATGCTGGGCTCATCATTGGCTATGGCGCCGGCAATGGTCGTGGCTCAGGGCGCTACATTTGTCGATCTCGATGGCCCTTTGTGGCAGTCCAGTGATGTGCTGCCTGAGCTGCAGATTATTGATGGGGTCATTTGCCCCCCCGCTACCGAACTCTGGGGGTAGCGCTTTTCAGCAGGATCAGCCAAGGGCACCCTCAGTGCTAACGGGGCTATCCTCGACGAACTGAATCAGCTCCGGGAAAAAGTCCATGAAATCTGCACGCAGCGCATCATGATTTTGCTGCAGCTCAATGATCCCACGGCCTAACTGACTGGGGCGTTTTAACCGGCTCTCAATGCCACACAGCGCTTGATGAATGCCATTCATCTGCTGGTAGCTGCCGAGTAAATCGTAATGAATCATATAGTTCAGTGTGCGTTGCATTTTGTCCGGTGCAAAATGGCTGTTCTGTTTTAAATGAGCGTACACCTGAGTTGTGAAGCTGTTGAGTGGCTGGTCGCTAAAACTGACCCACTGAGTGGCTAGAAAGTGATCATAAAAAACATCGATCAAAATTCCGGCATAACGTCTGAACTCGGGGCTAATGCGGTTCTTACTGCGCTTTACGATAGTGTGTGCATCAGTAAAAGAGTCGACACGGCGGTGCTGAACAATGGCAGCGCGCAGCGGTTTGGGTATTGCCTCGTCAACGGGGCCTTTGACAAAGTCTCCCATAAGACTGCCCAGCAAGCTGTTTGAAGTTTTATCGGCGAGGAGCAGGTGGGCCAGGTAATTCATGCTGTGCTTAGGGTCAAGGGCTTGAGGTGTTTTTGAGACGAGGGGTTGTAATTGTCTGGGGGCCTTTAATAAATTCCGCAGAAGAGGGCACAGTTTTGAACACAAAAAAGCGCTCCGAATGTTTCGGGATTGAACGGGTTGAGGTTTTGGCGATCATGCCTTTAGAGCCTCAAGGTGCGCCACGACCGAAGTGCCCAGTGCCTGCAGGTCGTAGCCGCCCTCCAAGGCTGAAACGATTCGTCCCTTAGCATACTGCTTTGCCAAGGCAACGATTTCTTGGGTTATCCAGAAATAGTCATCTTCCACGAGTTGTAACTGCGCTAAGGGATCGGCTTGATGACCGTCAAACCCTGCTGACAGCAGAATTAAATCGGGCTGATGGTGATCGATGGCAGGCCACCAATCACGGGCGATGGCTTGGCGAAAGGCATTGCCGGCTGTTCCTGATGGCAGCGGTGTATTCACAATATTAGGCCTATCGACCTCGTGAAATCGACCGGGATAAAAGGGGTGCTGAAAGCTAGAGCACACCAAAATATTGGGGTTGTCCTTACACAGGTCGACGGTGCCATTACCGTGATGCACATCGAAGTCGAGAATCGCGACTTTGCGAATGCCGGCAATTTTTAAGGCGTTTATGGCTGCAATCGCAACGCTGTTCAGTAGACAAAATCCCATGGGGCTGCTGTGCTCGGCATGATGTCCGGGCGGGCGGACCGCACAAAACACTCGTTGGTCTCTACCGGAGATGACGTCGTTGACGCCCTGCCATACCGCTCCTGCGGCATGTTCAGCGGCTGCTAGGCTGCGGGAACTCATCCATGTGTCGGGATCTAAGGCCTCTAGACCTTCATGAGGTCTTTTTTCTTCAAGCGACGAAAAGTAATGAAGGTCGTGAGCAATGTCGACTTGGGCGCTGCTAATTTTTGGCGCAGAAATTAACGGGAAGTCATTGCTAACTCCTGTGTCTTCCAAATGTTGCAAAAGGTGCACTAGCCTATCGGGCCGCTCGGGATGACCTGGGGGAACCTCATGTTCGATGCAACTTTGATGAGTATAAATCAGCATGATTGGTACGCTCTAAACCTCTGCCGCTTTTGGGACGTGTGCCGTAGAGTGTATTGGCAAAAGGTGTGTCTCTGAAAGCGATCTCTGTAAAACCCGTGTCGGTAGCGACACTCGCGATGCAATGGCAGCAAAACAAGACGCTGCGGGTTGTGGTCTGTTGAATCTATAGTTTGAGCGCAATAGAGGCATGGGTTTCCCCAAGAAAAAATTGAGAGCACTGATGGGCGGGTTGCAGAGCCCCATCCGTGACGGTTTTTCGACAGGCGTTATGATTTTCAGTCTTAGCGTAACGCGATAAGATTTGCTGCGCCCACTTGTTGGTAAATATCCTGATCAGACCAGAACGCTGTCGGTATTTTTTTCGCATCTGCGCAGTCAAAATTGGCTGCTGACCATACATTGTTCGGCGAATTGCGCATAATGCCTCAGGCCGCGTGAGTCATGCGGCAAAAAGTTTAGAGGAGGGTGTCTTTGCACTATTTGGTAACAGGCGGCGCAGGGTATATCGGTTCGCATCTAGTACTTGCCCTCGTAGAGGCCGAGCATCGGGTGACGGTGCTCGATGACTTTTCCACGGGGCACCGCTGGGCGACCGAGGGCCATGAAGTGATCGAAGTCGATATTCGAGATTTGGCGGCTTTGCGCAGCGCGCTGTTGCACCGGCATTTTGATGGGGTCTTTCATTTTGCTGCTAAATCTCTGGTGGGAGAGTCTGGCCAGAAACCTCTGTTGTACTATCAAAACAACGTCAGTGGCACCGCCAACCTGCTGGAGGTTGCGCTTGAGAGTGGCTGGGGTCATTGTGTTTTTTCCTCAACCGCAGCTGTTTACGGAAGCCCCCAAGCGCGCGTCATAGCTGAAGAGCACCCGGTAAACCCCGTCAATGTTTATGGCGAGACTAAGCTAGCCATGGAGCAGATGCTGTCTGCGGTTCACAAGCAGGGGGCAATGCAGGCGGTGTGTTTGCGCTACTTTAATGCTGCAGGGGCTGCCCCCGACGCCCATAGAGGCGAGTGGCATGAGCCTGAAACACATCTTATTCCGAACATTTTGCGCAAGGCCGCGGGAGAAGACCGCGCACTGACTATTTTTGGCGACGACTACGACACGCCAGATGGCACGTGCATTCGCGATTACATTCACGTTCTTGATCTGGCTCAAGCCCACCTCAAGGCGATGACAATGCTACACCGCGAAGGGGGTTTCCATACGCTCAACCTTGGCAGTGAGGCGGGGTACTCGGTGCGTGAGATTCTTGAGGCCTGCGAAACAACAGTCGGACGGCCAATAACCCATGAAATAGGGCCTCGCAGGCGGGGCGATCCAGCGCGACTCGTGGCAGATGCCAGTCGCGCCGGGCAGATACTCGATTGGCGAGCGACTCGAAGCCTAGGTGAGATTGTTGAATCCGCGTGGCTGTGGGAGCAAGAGCGCCAGAATTTGCAGGCGCGCTGATAGCGTGTTTCTTCGGAATAGGGTTGCTTGTTGCCAGTGACGCCGCTTTGGCGATGCTTATTCAGACCGCCAAATACAGAATCCTCGGGGCGGCAGCTTGGCACTGCCCGCTAGGACTTGGGCGCTAGGTGGGGCGTCTAAGGTGTGAGCTTCTTTACCGTAGTTAAAAGCAAACGTGACTGAACCTCGGGTCATCATGCGCACGTCTTCGGGTAATTCCTGAATCACTATCTCACGCTCTGTCAGCAGATCCCCAAGCAACTGGCGCAGGAAGGCATCGTCAGTAAGGGTGGCCAGATACAGGCATCGCCCCTTGCGAACCAAAGCGGGCCGCTTGTCCTGATAAAAGGCTTCTATTGTGGCATTTGTGACGGCAAGGTCCTCACACCACAAACGACTTTGAAATACCTTGCCCTTATATTCAAAGGGTTCCGCCACATCGGGTCGCAGGGTTTCGACAGAATTAACCTGTAAATCTAACCATGACTGGAGCACACCCGGTGCGCGATTGGTGGGAATCTGAAACTCCTCAGTTTTGGCGCCGCAACGCGGTCCAAACAGTAAAGTCGCGTCGGATTGCTCACAAGCCTCAAGCAATGTGTCTGAAACAATGGGCATAGAGGCTACAACGACCAATGCATATTGCGATAGATCAGCTGACGGACTCACAATATCGACGGTGACATTTAGCTGACGCAAAGCTCGATAAAACTGAAACGTCACTCTGTGGGCTTCAACTTCTTGGCCCTGCTGTTCAATGTCAGAGACCCACTGTGCACTGACATCGGTGACTAGCGCTACGTGAGCCCGTGGCTGCGGCAGCGAGGCGCTTTCAAGTGTCTTAAGTGCTGCGACGACGGTCTCGATTTCCTGCCAGGCATCGCTGCGAGACCGATCGGGTCGCAGCAGCCCGGCATGCATTTGCTCCTGAGCAAATTGCGCCTGGCGCCAGCGGAAATACGACACGACATCGGCGCCATGGGCGATAGCTTCAAGGGTCCAAAGCGTGACCATGCCAGGTGCTGGTCGGGGATTTGATGGCGCCCAATTCACCGGACCAGGTTGCTGCTCCATAATCCAGAAGCCACGATCTTTGAGACCTCGGCATTGATCAAGGTAGTAGGCGGTATAGTCAGGGTGACCGGTGCGCATATAACGTCGCGCCAACTCGGGTTCATCACGACCCAGTAAAAACTCACTCCGTCCTAGGGGGTAGCTGTCATAGCTGACAAAATCAAGCGGCGCTGCCAGCGAGAAGCAGTCAGTTTGAGTATCCTTCATAGGAATGAAGTTGTGGGTTATCCACTGATTACTGGCATGGTCTCCAATGGCGCTACAACAGGCATCGTGGAAACGTAAAATTTGATCTGAGGCAAAGCGCCGATAGGCGATTTGATGGGCTGGATTGGTTTCGGTCACAGTCCCGAAGGGCAGTTCAATAGCGCTAAAGCTTGGGTATTCCATTGACCAGAAAACATTGCCCCAGGCCGTATTCAAATGGGCGATGGTTCCATAACGTTCTTGGCACCAGCCTTGAAAGGCCTGTCGTGCACTGTCAGACCAACTGTGGGCGGTGTCGTGGCAGCACAGTTCGTTATCGGTTTGCCAACCAATAACTCGGCTATCGTCGCCATAGCGTTTCGCTAAAATGGTGGAAATTCGCACGGCCTCGTCGCGATACTTGGCACTGGAGAAGTCATAGTGGCGCCGAGATCCAAAGCCGCGTTCGCGACCACTGATGGGGTCCTTGGGGAGTATTTCTGGGTACTCATCGATGAGCCATTTTGGCGGGGTCGCCGTTGGGGTGCAGAGCACCACTTTTAAATTCTCGGCTGCGAGGGTTGCAATGGCGCGATCCAACCAGCCGAAGTCAAATTGATCACGCTGTGGTTCAAGTCTCGACCAGGCAAACTCGCCAATTCGTACACAGCGTAACCCCAAGGCACGCATTTGCGCAGCGTCATCGGCCCAGTCTTGCTCGGGCCAGTGCTCGGGGTAATAGCAAACCCCCAGTGCTAACTCGGAAAAGCCGCCGACAAAATGTTGCTCAGCCATTGTTATTAACCTCCAGCCCAGCGCCTGCTTCGCAGACAAAAGTGGTTGCCTTAAGACCTGTTTTTTGGGTGTAGTTACGTTCAACTGCACTCAGAAGTTGGGGTACGTCATCGCGGTGGCAAAGGCATACTACTGCGCCGCCAAATCCTCCTCCGGTTTGGCGTGCGGCGACCCGATTGCCTAATTCAGCTTTGGCAATAGCCACTAGAGTGTCGGTCGCGGGTACGGTAACTTCATAGCGGTTAGCGAGAGAGTTATGTCCCTGTGCTAGCTGCTCAGCGACTGCCGCTAAGTCGGCTTGCTGCAGCGCTGCGGCGGTTGTCTTGACCCGTTGGTTTTCTCCTAGGACATGGGCGGCACGATGGTATTGTTGAGTCGTCAGCTTGTCTCGACAAGCAGCGAGTTGCTCAGTATTGGCAGCTCTCAGTGACGGTATGGCCATTACCGCACAGGCCGCTTCACAGTCAGCTCTTCGAGCGTTGTATTCGCTATCAACAAGTTTGCGTGGGTAGTTTGAATCTAGGATAACAATTGACCACTGCCCGGGGATTGTCACAGAGCTTGCTTCCAAAGACTGGCAGTCAAGGAGTAACGCTGCGCCTGGCTGAGCCTTGGTCGATATCAGCTGATCCATAATGCCGCACTGGCAGCCAATATAAGCATTCTCGGAAAGCTGCCCGAGCTTGGCAATTTTTGCACCGTCAATATTCCAATCGAAAGCGCTGTTGAGGGCGCCCAGCAGGGCGATTTCGAGTGCCGCAGAAGAAGAGAGCCCACGTCCCTGAGGAACGTCGCTCCATAGGGCCAGGTCAATGCCCTTGGTCAAATAGCCTTCACTTTGTAGGGCCGCCACAATGGCCCTAATGTAATTAGCCCAAGGGCGGGTGCTGGGCTGGTAGTCATCGTAAGCTTGGAAGTTATCAATTTGGTCGGGATACTCTCGAGAAACTGCCGTAATTGTGTTGTCTTCTCGGCGCCGCCACGCAACGTGGCAACGAAACTGCAAAGCACAGGGTAATACCCAGCCGTCGTTGTAATCGGTGAACTCGCCGATCAAATTAACCCGCCCGGGTGCCGAGGCCGTGCCCTGGGGTGACACGCCAAAGTGTTGTTCAAATAAGGTGACGCTCATGGGCATTTCATCAGCTGCTGCTTAATCGGCTCTGCCAGTTGCCGCAGTTTATGGGCAGCCGACTCAACGGTTAAATCTCTTTGAGGCTCGCCCAGCATTTCATAACCCACCATGTGTTTCTTAATGTTTGCAGACCGCAACAGCGGAGGGAAGAAATGTGCGTGCAGCCGCCAGTGTTTATTTGGCTGGTCAGAGGGTGCGTTATGCCAGCCCATAGAATAGGGGAATGAGCATTCGAAGAGGGCATCGTAGGTGCGATTTAGAACGGCCAACGCTTCGGCAAGTGTTTCCATATTGTCCGGCGTGAGCTCACCAAAGTCGGTTTGATTTCCTTTAGTAAGGAGTAAAGTTTCAAAAGGCCACGCTGCCCAATATGGAACAACTATTAGCCAGTCGGAGTTTTCGAAGACGACGCGTTCATTGAGCCGCGACTCCCACTGTTGATAATCTGCGAGCAGAGCCGAACCGTTTTCTTGAAAATAGTCTAATTGGCTTTGATCCTCGGTGGCGATGGTTGAAGAAAGATGGGCATGGGCCCAAATCTGGCCGTGGGGATGAGGTTGGGAGCAACCCATCAGCGCCCCCTTATTTTCGAACAGAGTAACGCAGCGATACTTTTCTGAAAGTTCGCGGTAGGACTGCTGTATTACCTCGAGGACGCGAAATAATTCGCTTTGGCTGAAGTCTGCCAAGGTTCTATCGTGGCGGTGATCAAAGCAAATTACGCGGCACTCGCCCTCTGCGCCTTCTTCCCTTATGAACACGGGGCTAGCGTCGTTTACTTCACCGGTTGCCTTTGCCTGTTCCCGTTCTTCATGTGACTCAGGGCCCGTCAGTGCAGAGAAATCGTTGCTGAACACATGGGGCCCGCGGTAATCAGCATTAAACGTATTATTCGCGCGTTCGGTTCCCGGACAGAGGGGGCAATTGGGATCAAACGTCAGCCTTTCCTCTAAATCAGGTTCGGCTGCTTCCCCGGACCAAGGCCGATTGCCGCGCTGAGGGCTAACTAGCACCCAGTCGCCAGTTAATGCATTTTTACGACGATAGCTCTTTGTCTGACTCAAAACTTCTCCGGGTGATGTCGATGACAACGTGTCATTGCATTCCAAGTGCAATGCCATGAGTCCTCGTTGGGGAGTGTATCTGATGCAGGGTGTCACGGTATGCTTCACGCTGTGAATTGACGCGACGATTTTGTCATAAGATTTTAGAGTAGAGTCTAGTGCCGTGGGAATGGAAAACTCCGAATTCCAACCGTTTTACCAATTAAACAACAGTGACACATCGGTGTTGGTAGATTGCCGCCAACGTTTACCTGTTATTTTCTATGTAGGCCCGCGGTTAGAACACTTTGATGTCGCTAATTTAGCGTTGCTTGATCGCCATGAGGCGCCCGCTTCGTTACCAGCGGAGCCTCCTATTGCCTTGTTGCCAGACATCACCTCAGGGTGGCTCGGTCATCCGGGTATCGCCGTTCGTAGGGGGCTGCAAGGTTGGCAGCTGCACTGCGTATTACAACGGGTCAGTCAGTCTCAGTGTGATGGCCTTGTGCTGACAGCGACCTGCGCGGTAACCCAGGTCAGTGTGCTTTACGAATTAGCGCTCCCCGCCGCTGGTGACGCACTTTCTATTGCGGTGACAGTCGTTAATGACAGCATCTCTGAAATGTTGAGTTTGGACGAATGCAATCTAACCTTGCCCATTCCCGATCATTTTTCTGATTTCACAGATTTCAGCGGACGCTGGGGCCTTGAATTTCAATCTAGGACTCAGTCTTTACAGCAAGTTGCGTATTCCAGAGAGAATCGGACAGGGCGCACTTCACACTCGGGTTCAGCAAGTGTTGTTATGCACGAAGAAAGACTCTCAGCAACCCATGGCCATGCCTTTTCCTGTCATTTAGCTTGGAGTGGCAATCATTGTCTGCGAGTCGAGCAGCTAGTGGATGGTCGCCGTTATTTACAGCTGGGCGAGTTATTAGCGCCAGAGGAAGTCGTGCTGAGTCCGGGCACTGCTTATAGCGCGCCTGTTGTCTGGTGCTGCTTTTCAGCTGGAGGATTGACGGGTCTCTCACGTTGTTGGCATCGCCTTATCCGAGCGCAGTTCCCCACCGTTGCTAAGCTGCAACAAAAACCACGTCTGGTTCAGATCAATACGTGGGAAGGTCACTATTTTGATGTCAACGAGTCAAAGCTACTGGGTTTGATTGATCAAGCAGCACAGTTGGGTGTAGAGCGGTTTGTACTCGATGACGGTTGGTTCTGTGGGCGCAACGATGATAAAAGTTCCTTAGGAGATTGGTGGGCAGACACTAAAAAACTACCCCGGGGTTTGACTCCGCTGGTTGAGGCCTGCAGCCGCAATGAGATGGAGTTTGGTTTATGGGTTGAGCCTGAAATGGTGAGCCCAGACAGTGATCTTTATCGTAGCCATCCCGATTGGATTTTAAGTCATGAGTCGGCACCGCAACTGTTGGCTCGACATCAACTAGTTTTGGACCTCGCCCGTCCCGAGGTGGAGGCTTATATTTTCGACTCCCTCTCCGCGCTCCTCAGTCAACACCCTATTCGCTATCTTAAATGGGATATGAATCGCGATATTCATCAAGCGGGGAACGCGCTGGGTCATCCTGCGGTGAGTGGTCAGACTCGAGCTCTCTATCGATTATTGAACCGCGTGAAGACTGCCTTTCCCGAGGTAGAAATAGAGGGGTGTGCGTCGGGCGGGGGGCGTGTGGACTGCGGTGTTTTAAATTATGTCAGTCGATTTTGGCCCTCCGATACCAACGATGCCCTTGATCGGCTCAGTGTTCAGAGGGGTTTTTCCCTGTTTTACCCGCCCGAGTTAATGGGCTCCCATATTGGCCCCGAGACCTGCCATCTCACCGGGCGACAACACGACCTGACCTTTCGGGCCGGGGTCGCATTTTGGGGGCACTTGGGTATTGAGATGGATATCACAACGCTGAGTGACCATGATCGAGCGACTATGATGTTGCTGATTGAGCTTTACAAAAATCACCGACAGCTCTTGCACAGCGGTCAGCCACAACGCCTCGATAGACCGAAAGAGGAAATGGGCTGGGGGGTGGTGTCTACGGCGCAAGAGGAGGGGCTTTTTGGACATGCTCAGCTGATGAGTGCGCTTCGACCATTTCCTGTGCGTTACCGCTTTCAGGGGTTGGATAAAAGCGCACACTATCGAGTGCAATGTATCTGGCCGCCCATTGATAGCGAGTTTTTAAATGACCATGTGGCATCTCTGCAAGAGCAAAAGCTGTCGGGTGATGTGCTCATGCAGTTAGGTATTGCGCTACCCATTCGTAAGCCCGAGAGCGTACTCATTTACTATCTGAGCAAGGCTTAGAACGTTGCATTTTTTTAACTGTTCTACGCGATATGGGGGCCGCTTTAACCCCGCCGCGCAATCGATTAAGCCTGAGGGGTTGTCCCGTCGCTTGAGGGATCAAAAAGAATGGCTGGGGCCCATTGAGGTGTGGCACCAAACACAAAACGACTGACCAGCAGTGCGGAAAATACGCAAAAAATAACAGTGATAAACATCATATGAATGTAGTGGAAAGGCGCCCAAACAAAGGAGAAAAATCCGTACAGTAAGACCCCCAACACCACGGCAACAATGGCGGCCCCCGCAGAAACTCCACGAAATAACAGGCCTACAATAAAGGCGGAAAGAATCGGCATGCTGAGTAAACCGTACAGCTCCTGAACTAAATTAATGATGCTTTCGGCTTGGGCATAAATCGGCACCATGGCTAGGCCTATCAAGACAAAGCTAACGGTTATGATCAGATTGAGTCGCCGGAGGTTGGGTTCTGGTGCAATGTAACGCTCGTGAATGTCGCAAACGTACAACGCGGTGGATGAGTTTAAAACACTGTTTACGCTGGTCAGTACGGCGGCGGCGATGGCGGCTGCGAAGGCACCTGATAGCCAAAGCGGCAGTACCTCTCCCACAATCTTGCCAAAAGCGGCATCTCCAATATCGCCATAGAGCTTGAAAGAAACGATGCCGGGTATGACGACCATGGGGGGGATGATTAGCAAGCGTATGGCCGCAGCGGCGATAACGCCTTTCTGGCCCTCCTCGGCGGTAGGCGATGCCATGGCCCGCTGGGTAATGGTTTGGTTGGTGCCCCAATAGAAAATTTGTATGAATAACATGCCCGTTAACAAGGTATGCCATGGAATAGGCGAGTCATTGCTGCCGATCAGGGTTAGCCGTTCGGTGGGGATACCAGAAAAATCAAAGTCGATGGCTGCTAGGGCTAAAAAAACCACAACCATTCCAAGCGATAGCAACAGCACGCCACTGTAAGCGTCGGAAATTGCGACCGCGCGCAGGCCGCCCAACACCGCGTAGGCGGCCCCAACAACTGCAAAGGCGGTGGCAATGACAATAATGGGAAGCTCAACGTTGAATAGCGTTTGCATAAAAAGCGCGCCGCTATACAGCATGGCGGGAATAAAAATGAATAAATTCCCGAGTAAAAACAGTAGCCCAATAAGTGCTCGAATACGGTAGTCGTCGTAGCGCTTCTCCAAAAGCTCAGTAGTGGTGGTGCATTGATAGCGGTAGTAAACCGGCAGGATGACTTTAGCGAGAATAATCAGACCGACAACGGCTGATAATTCCCACCAAGCGAGCAGCGCCATTTGATTGCCGTTCATCCCAACCAGCTGATCGGTACTGAGATTGGTAAGGGTGATAGATCCGGCGACGACGATCCAGCTGAGGCCCCTACCTGCAAGAAAGACGTCGTCTCGAGTAGATGTTGTTGGATTGAGATGAGCGGTGTCTTGCAAACAGCGGCGCCAGGTTAACCCAGCAATTAAAGCGGTAATCGTAATGAAGACCAAAATTTGCAGTGGATCAATAGGCATGAGCTTTCCGCTTGTTATTGGGGAGACTGGGTTAACCAGACTAACAGTCAGCCCGTGTTTAAAAAATCATGTTGTCGAGGTGGGCTTGTCACTGTCTAAAAAGGCAGTGCGACTACCAAGCGCTGTCCGCAATGGTAATGCGGTGCAGTAGGCGATCGTAGCCGTCGTAGCCTCCGGTTGCGGCGTGCAGCAGCGATCGGTTGTCCCACATGACGAGCATATTAGGCTGCCATTGGTGTCGATAAAGAAACTGCTCTTGAGTTTGGTATTGGTAAAGCTCCATGAGCAACGCTTGTGCTGTCTCAAGATTCATATCGGAAAAGCTTTGAATGTAGGCTGCCGATGAAAACAGCGCCTTTTTGCCGGTTTCGCGATGGGTTCTGACCAATGGGTGGTTGCAGGTTTCTCGGGCGCTCTCGCTGGGCTTTATGGTCATACTGCGCCCGTTGCTTTGGTCTTGGTCGCCGTAGGCGCCGTCCGGGGCATAGCCCAAGGCGGCTGAGTGGATAGCCGTGAGATTTTCCACGCGTTCTCTGAGTGAATCAGGCATTTCGTCAAAGGCTTTTACTTGATCTGCAAATAGCGTGTCGCCGCCGTGAGGAGGAATAGTAATACTGAGGAGCATAGTTGCCGCTGGGGGTATCGGCATGAAACTCCAATCGCTGTGAAAGGTCTCTGCAAAAATTGAGGTTGTTTCATCGGCCTTGCGTTGAATCGCGCAAATGTTGGGGTAGCCATCGATATGGCCAAAAAATGGATCCTCACCAATTTCACCAAAGTACTGACTCACCCGCTCTAGATCCTCGGGACTTAGACGTTGATTCGGGAAGGCTACAACTTTGTGCTGCAGCCAGTGACTGCGTATTTCGGCGATCGAGTCTTCGGAAAGGTTTTGAGTTAAATCGACGCCCGTAATTGATGCACCACAAGATGCCTGACTGGCAGTAACGGTTAATGGCATAGGGCCCTCCTTATTTTTATAGGCGTGTAAATGCCAACGATCTGATGCGAACTGTCTAGATTTTTAGGTTAGGGTATCAGAAGTTATCCACTCTCATGGTTCCACCAGGCGAGGTCCGAGTGCGCCCGGAGGTCTGCTTCATGAGTCCAAGCCGACCGATGTTGATGCGCGAGATGAAAATAGGTCTCCGCTATTTCTTCTGGCAGAAGTAGGCCGTCTTTATCACCGCCACGGGCCTGCCTCAGCGCGGCGAATTGTTCTTCTCCCAGCATTTTCCCTAGGGTGTCAGGCGCATCTACCGCCCCGTCAATAATGACATGAGCGACGTGGATTCCCCGTGATGCGTATTCGGCATTTAACGTTTGGCAGAGCATTCGTCGCCCGCCCATTGCCGCGGCATGTGAATGCTGGCCAGCGTTACCTCGTACCGCCGCCGTGGCAGATGTCACCAGTAGTGTGCCACCGCCGCGAGACTCCATGGCAGGAATAACAGCTTTGGCCACTCGAAATAGGGCGAGGCACGCCATTCTCCAGCCCAGTTCAAAGTTCTTGAGTGTTGTGGCTTCCAGCGATCTATTGCCAATCTGTGCGCCAAGATTAAATAAGACGGTATGTATGGGCCCTATTTCTTCAACAGAAGCGATTAGATTTTCCAAGGCATCGTCTTCCACCGCGTTGAGTAAATGCCCAGAGGCGGACCCGCCCTCGGATTGAATGCCATCAACAAGGGTTTGCAGTCCACTCGCATCGCTGCGCCGGCACAGGGCAGCGTGGTAACCCTCTCGAGCAAACCGGTTGCCGACACTGCCACCAATACCTGCGCCAGCCCCAATGATTAAACATACTTTCTTCAAAATAGCGTCCTCTGGTGTTTCTTTCATTTACTCCACGTTCAACGTTTTGTTGCGTATTAGCGTCTCGATCTCCTCGACGTCAAAGCCCAACTCGGTTAACAGGCTGACGCCATGCTGACCCAGCTTTGGGCCTGGGCCTGCGATGCTACTGGGTGTATCGCTGAATTGTGCGGCAGGACGCGCTTGTCGAACTTCACCAAAGCCCGGGTAATCAATACGACTAATAGAATCGTTGGCGTTGATTTGCTCATGGTCTAGCAGTTCGGTTCGATCCAGTAGCGGGGCACAGGGCACGCCTTCATCTTCAAATCGTTGCAAAATATCAGCGCTAGGCCATTTGTAAATTTCCGCGGCGGTCAGCGCTTTGCGTTCCCCTGCATTTTTAAATCGTGCAGAAGCGGTAAGAAAACGCTCATCTTCTATCCAATCTTCACGGCCGAGTGCCCGACACATGCCTAACCATTCTTTGTCCGATATAACACCGGCCGTGATACAGCGATCTTGGGTCTCGTAGATCAGATCCATTGCTCCGCCCGCCTGCTTTGGATCAAACTCACGCTCGGCATAGGTGAGCCCGCCCATACCTTCGGGCCAAAAAAATGACAACATGGTGTCTAGCATGGAGAGACGGATGTGCTGCCCGCGCCCGCTTTTTTCCCGTGCGTACAGGGCAGAGCTAATGGCTTGCGCTGCTGTCAGTGCGGTGACCTTGTCGGCTAAAATAATGCGGAACATGTTGGGTTTGCCCGTCACACGATCGGCTTGTATGTCTGTGGCGCCAGATAGCGCTTGGATGATGGGATCGTAAACCCGTTTATCCGCATAGGGTCCCTGATCGCCAAAACCGCTAATTGAGACGTAAATTAAGCGCTCATTAGCCCTGCGCAGCACCTCTTCGCCAAAGCCCATACGATCGATAGCACCCGGGCGAAAATTTTGAATAAAGACATCGGCGTCTTTTGCCAGCTTCAGCAAAATGTCTTTGCCCGCATCCGACTTTAGATCGAGGGCAATGGATTCTTTGCCGCGATTGCAGGAGAAAAAAGCCGGTGTAATGTCATTGTGCTTGGAGCCAATGTGCCGCATCTGTTCGCCGCTAGTGGGCTCTACTTTGATGACTCGTGCGCCTTGATCTGCGAGCATCATGGCGGCAACCGGGCCAGAAACCATAGAGGTCAAGTCGAGAACTTTAAGTCCATCCAGTGCGCCCATGGGCTTGCTCCAGTCTTTTAAGAGTCGCGTGTTTACAGTGTTGCTGACACACCCCATCGTGCGGTGTTTGTCCTAGTATCGCTATAACGGGGAGCAGACTCCAGCACAGCATTTTCCTTTCGACGGCCAGCCATCCAGACGCAGCAGCTCCCTCGGTTGCCAGAACTAAATTGGGGTACTGAGTTCGAATGTCGGTAAAGAGAATCCGCACTTTTGAGAGCGTCAATTTTGATGAATAGGTGAGGTGAAGCGTCCTAACACTTGAGGTATACTGCGCCGCTTTTCATTGCAGAGCTGCCCTGAGATTTAAGGACAGGGGGCGAGGACAAGCGTCATGGATATTTCGGTCGGTATCATTATGGGATCGCGCTCCGATTGGAGTGTGATGGAAGCGGCGGCCAATATGCTCGACGCTCTTGGTATTCGCTATGAGTGCAAAGTCGTCTCAGCCCACAGAACTCCAGATCGACTTTATGCCTATGCGCGCGAAGCCAGAGGTCGGGGTTTAAAAGCGATTATTGCCGGCGCGGGGGGGGCAGCTCACTTACCCGGTATGTGTGCCGCAATGACTCCGGTGCCGGTTCTTGGCGTGCCGGTCGCTGCCACGGTACTCAATGGCGCTGATGCCATGCTTTCCATCGCTCAGATGCCTAAAGGTGTGCCAGTGGCTACTTTTGCCATAGGGCAGCCCGGCGCCGCCAATGCAGCGCTGTTTGCTGCAGCCATGTTGGCCAACAACGATTCAACGATTGCTGCAGCCCTCGATCGTTTTCGAGAAGAGCAAACAGCCTCTGTTCCAGAGAGCGTTACCGATTGAAAACTCGCCTAGGGATCATTGGTTGCGGCCAGCTTAGTCAAATGCTGGGAGAGGCGGCTAATCGGCAGGGCGCGTCAGTCGCATTTTTGTGCCTTGACGAAATCCCTGTCGTACAGGGCCTAGGCCCAATTTTTGAAGCTTCAGACTTGGAAGCGTTTTTGAAAGCTTGTGACGTGGTAACCGTTGAGCGCGAAAGCATTGATGATGTGATCTTGCAGCGAGTACGCGACACTGTGGGTTTAGCGCCGCGCTATGAGGCATTAGTGGTTCTGCGTGAACGTGACACTCAAAAAGCCATGCTCGACGCTTTGGAGATTCCAACCTCGCCCTGGTTCTGTGCAGCCAACAGAGAAGCACTGCTTGAGAGTATGGCTGCCGCCCCAGAGGGTTCGCTCCGCTGTAAGCGAACCTTGGGTGGTTATGACGGTGGCGGGCAGTGGCGTGTAACCTCTGTTGAAGACAGTGGAAAAATCCCCGACGATGGTTTTCCGGTGATTGCTGAGGCCGAGATTGCTATTGAGCGTGAGTTAGCGATTGTTGTGGCTAGAGATAACGGTGGAGCGATAATGACCTATCCCATGACGGAAAACGTCATGCGTGATGGCATTCTTATTGGTAGCTTGGTGCCTGCTAACGTTACCGATGCGATGACTGATGAAGCAACACGGCATGCACACTCGCTTGTGAACGCAATGGATTACGTGGGAGTGTTGGCGATTGAGTTCTTTGTGACTGAGGGTCGTCTAATAGTTAATGAGATCGCTCCTCGCGTGCACAATACAGGGCATTGGACTATTGGCGCAGTGGGTGCCGATCAGTTTACTCAGCATGTCGTTTGCACATTAGGTGGCACGGTTCGCGAGGTGTCTTTTTCGGGTGCTGCGGCAATGGTCAATCTTCTTGATGATAAATTTCCGACAACATTACCCGAGGCCGGCGTGCGCAGTCTTATTCAGACTTACGGTAAAGGGCTTAGAAAAGGTCGTAAAGTCGGGCACGTTACCCTTTTAGGATCAAATACAAACGTGGTCCGAGAGGCGGCACAAAATCTCATTGATGAGTTGCATGGCGCTCGGTGAGCTAGCTGGCTTAGGATAAAAAAACCCCGCGGATGTGCGGGGTTTTTTTTGAGCGCCAAACTCGAATAATCTTGGCATAGGCGCTGCTTTCGACCATCAGCCCTCTGGCATAGCCGAACTGTGGTGCTCCAGTATTTTCCAGTCACCATCGATCTGCTGGTAAAGATAACTAAAGCGCGCGGTGACCGAATTGCCGTCTCCAAACGTGAAGGTGTACACGCCGGCATTGCTGACTAAATCTTCTGCCAGGTGCCGAGTGTTAGCTTCATCAATGACGCCTTTGGGTTGCTTGCTGAGAAAATTAACAAAGTAATCTCTGATTTCAGCATGATTGTGGCGCACCTGATTTGAAACGGTAGGTAGCAGGATGGCATCAGTGGCATAAAGCGCGGTTACCTGATCCGGATCGCCGGTTTGCAGCGCTGCGTTCCAATTGGTAAATAACTGCACGATGTCTTGCTTGGTCATTACTTCACTCTCCTAGTTCAATTTTGGGTTGCGATACCACCGAGTCTCATTGAGTCGATGTCTAGTTTTTAAAGGTGGCTTTTGGGTGTTACTTGCCCGGGCGGTTGTTGAGCTTGCCAGCATATTCGTCGCGTAAATTACGCAGTAATTCAACCCGATCGTTATACCTTGCGGCATTCAGATCGAGGCAGCAGTCAGCCCCTAAGCCGGTCATCGTGTCGGCGATCTCATCGCTCATGCCTGTAATATATATCTGTTTTCCGGCACGTTCTGCATCGCAAGCGATGGTCTCAACCGCGCGCACCGCCGAAACGTCAATAAAGGGGACTCGACAAAAATCCAGAACGATGGCGTGCATACCATCTCGGTACCGCTCGCGTACATGATGGCCTACATCGGCGGCAGCCCCAAAGCTTAAGGGCCCTCCAAATTCAAATACCGTCACGCGATCTTTCAGCGTATCGATCAGATCCCGTTCCTCGTCGCTGGTCGCGGTAAGGGGGCGCGACAGAAGGTCATCAAGCTGCGATTTTGCTACCTGTCTCACATAAGCCAATGCTGCCAGAACAACACCTGCTCCCACGGCAGTGATCAAGTCGACCAGCACAGTTAAGCCCAGTACCAGTGCCATAAGCGCTAAATCCCATCGTGGTCCGCGATGGGCATTGCGCAGGTAGCTGAAATCAATGATGTCGAGCCCCACTTTAATGAGGACTCCAGCAAGGGCAGCGTGGGGAATATAGGCTGCGATGGGCCCTAGGCCCAAGACTACGGCGGCGAGAACGACTGAGTGAATCATGCCGGATATTTTTGTATGACCCCCGGAACGAATATTGACCACAGTTCGCATGGTCGCGCCGGCGCCGGCGATGCCGCCAAATAATCCTGCTACGGCGTTGCCGATGCCTTGACCGATCAATTCTTGATTGGAGTCGTGCCGGGTTCTGGTCATGTTGTCAGCGACTAGTGAGGTCAGCAAGCTATCGATGGCGCCCAAAACGGCAAGGATAAATGCGGCTTCGATGACCAGCATCATGGCGCCTTGACTGAAACTCGGCATATGGAAACTGGGCAGCCCACTGGGAATTTCACCTAATACGGGTAACTCGCCTAAAAATAGCGAAACCAGCGTTCCGGCCGCGAGAGCCGCTAGGGCGGCGGGCAAATACTTTCCCCAAGCCGTTGGCCAACCATAAACCACCAATAGTGTCACCGCGGCCACCGCTAGTGCTGACATGTTGATATCGGTAAGCGCCGTTGGGAGGTACTGCAGAGCAGGAATGGTGCCTGCGGGCGCCATATGGCCAAGAGTGGCATCGAGCTGCAAAATGATAATGATGACCCCGATTCCACTCATAAATCCAGAAACCACGGGGTAGGGCACCAGCCGAATGAAATCCCCCAGCTTGATGATCCCGAAGATGATCTGAAAAACTCCAGCCAATACGACGGCGGTCAGAATCAAGCCAACATCGCCTGAAAGACTGGCAAATAAGCCTGCGAGCACAACGACCATGGGACCTGTTGGGCCAGACACATTCGTGGGTGTACCGCCCAGCCAAGCCGCAAAGAATCCGACGATAATGGCGCCATACATACCCGCCATGGGGCCAAGCCCCGATGCCACGCCAAAGGCTAGGGCCAGCGGAATCGCGACAACCCCTGCAGTGAGGCCACCATAGATATCGCCTCGGAGGTGTTTGAAGTCAAAGGTGTATGCAGCGCGCATTACAAATACCGTATTCATTTGAAGGTGCGTAATGTACGTGCAATGGTATATGAAAGGTTTTACTATTTAGTGATAGATTTTTACTATATGTTGGTTATACCCATCGCCAAGGCGTTTTTCTATTGAGTCACAGCAAGACGTCTGACGTTTAAAAGCCGGTACTTTTTAAGCAAGGCCAGAGAAAGGCCTTCGATTCAGAGGGATACCAAGAGCGTTTTTACATGACGATTGGGCAATGGTGGTGCTTCGTAGCAGTCTTATGACGTTCGCGTTTCTCAACCCACAGAAGACGGAGTAAGAAAAATGGCTTCCCTGAGGCAGCTAGAATACTTTGCTGAAGTCGCGGATGCTGGCTCACTGCGTCAGGCGGCGCAGCGACTCGGAGTTACTCAGCCCACGCTGACGGTTCAGCTTCGCGCACTTGAAGAAATCTTAGGCGTGGTGCTGTTTGAACGCACTCGAAACGCCACATTGTTAACACCTGTGGGAAGAGATCTTTTGCCCGAGGCGCTATCGCTCCTCTCCCAATGGCGCAATATGGTGGAAAGCGCGCACCTCATTGGCAATCACAGTCATTCGACCTACCGTCTCGGTGTGCCTCAAACGCTGGGTCCCTACCTGTTGCCCAGTTTACTGCCCACACTGCACCAACGATTTCAACGGCTTCGCCTGCACGTTCGGGAAGAGGTGCCCGATATGTTGCTCAAGGGCTTAGAGGAAGGGCGTTTCGACATAGTCATCGGGCCCATTTCCACAGTGCCCGACACGATCGTTAGAGAGCCCATGTTTCGGGAGCCGCTCTATCTGGCAAGCCCGGTCGATATGGACGTGGCCCCACATAGTAATGTTGCGGAAAGCGATCTCAGCGGTCTCGAGATTCTCGCTGTTGAAAAGGGCCATACGTTACGCCGAGAGGTTGAACGCATCTGTGAGCGAACCGGTGCGCGTTTGAATACCGACTATGAGGGCACGAGCTTAGATACACTGCGTCAAATGGTGGTGATGGGTATGGGTCTTGCATTTTTACCGGCCCTATATGTGCGCAGCGAGATCCATAGACCCGAGGAGTTGCGCGTCCAACCTTTGCAGGGTGGGAGATTGTTCCGAGAGCATGCCTTCCTATACCGCCGCAACGCACCCACACGTCACTTTTATCAAGAACTGCAGGCGCAGATTCGTGAGGTGATTACCAGGGATCTCAGTGACACTGTAATTCCTCTGAGTTGATGTGCGGGATGCTCATTGAGTCTGAGCACCCCGCCAGGTTTTTACAGGTTGTTAAAGGTCGACTCATAGACAAAGGAGTTTGATCCTTCACAACTCACTAACAGATTCATATTGGTCTCCATCGAGGGGTTCTCCGCGGCAAAGTCTAGCCAGTTCACTGCCATGTGAGCCCTGGAATCAAAGGAGTACCAATAGTTGACTTGCATGAAGTCGAATTCTGAGCCGCCATCAAATCCCATGTAGGGAAATAAATAGCTAATGGCCCAACCTTTGAAGCCGCCTTCTTCCATAATTTCCTTGTTGGCCGCAGCTTGGGCATAGACTTGATCTATAGATACACCGTCTTTGAGCGAGCAGGGAGAGAATTGAACCGGACGTTTTGCATCGCGGTCTTCCGCTGGAATTGAGACGCGACTTACGAGGCTGTCAATGGTGGCAACAGATCGTGTGCAATTCGATGCAGGTCCCGCGGGTTCGCCTTCTGAGTTTTCTGCCATCCAATCAGCATATTCATTGGCATAAGAACCCCATTCGTTGTACATCGCTTCGCCATCTGGCCAGGTTCCCCAGAGAATATAATCGTAGCCGCTGGTATCCCCGCTGTGCATGGGAGTCATGATCGCCTGTGCGTACTTGGTGCCCTTGGCTTTTGAAAATTCGCCGTATCGTTGGCTTTGTGCCCTAACGTCGGCCATGGTTTTTTCTGGATTGAGCGAGCAGTAAACAAACTCTGAACGCATTTGAGCTTCTTGTGCCTGCAATAGGGTGCTTGTGAAAAGTGTAATGAGTAAAACTGAAAGATAGCGCATAATTTTTTGGCCCTTTTAAATTGTAGTTATCTTGTCAAAGTCATCAAGCGGCGGCTAATGCCACTGCCTGAGTGTAGCCACCGTCAGAAATTCTGCTAGCGGTTATTTGCAAAAAATGGAATTAGATTCCAACTTAAGGGTGTCACTATTTTTTTGAGAGCTTGGATTCTTGGCGAGGAAGTCTCAAAGGGCACGTGTCCCCTCGAAAAAAAACGGGTGTTGTCAAATGGGTGATGTGCGCTGCCTGTTGTTGGCGCCTTCCAATTCCAGGCCACCACAAGCCGCCACTAATAGTTGAAACAGCTCAAGGTAATACTTTTTTCAACGAACCTTGCCGCGGGGGGCGCTATTAGACCGGCTATCCCAGCTTATAGTGCATGTGTACGATGTTCGCCTAATAAGCTCGCTGCTACGATCTTCCATGGCGTCACTCTTTTGAGGTTTTGGATGGGCGTATCGTGTTCGAAACATTCAATTCGAGTAGATCCTATGACGACCTACGCAACGCTCGAAGACATTGAAAACTGTATGGATAATGGCTGGACTGACGGTCTTCCCGTTATTCCACCTTACGGCAGTCTTGTGGATGCAATGCTCGAGGCTATGGGTTGGCAGGGTTCCGATAGTGTGGGTGAAATTCCAGATCAGAATATCGTTGTAAGGGCGGAAAAAGCTGCGGCTACTGCGGTAATGGCCGGATGTAAAACCGAATATGGCCCATTGCTCAGGGCACTTACCGAAGGCTTGTTGGACCCCAAACTCAATCTCAGTGGCGTAGAAGTGACCACAGGAGGTGCCGCGGTGCTGGTTATCGTCAGTGGCCCCGTTGTTGAGCAGCTTGGCTTTGAACACGAAACCAATGCACTGGGTGCCAATTGCCGCGCAAACGCCACAGTTGGTCGCTTTGCTCAAATGATGCGCTACTTTTGCGGACGAGGTGGCGGCGTGCTGCAGTCCCACGGCACTATTGGTCACCCTGGGCGACTTAGTTTTTGCATCGCCGAGCATCCAAAGACAGAGTGGGGGGCTTACCACACGCAATATGGTTTGCCCGAAACAGCTTCTGCGATCTCGCTAATGTCTACTGAGGGTCCGAACTCTGTGAACAACCATTATGGTGATACGGGTACTCATATTCTCGACACCATTGGTGATGCCTTATGTCATGCAGGCCAAACCGCATGGTATTACCGTTCCGGCGGTTTTGTAGTTGTCATTCCGCCTGATCATATGGCACTGGTGGCCAAAGACTTCAGCCGTGAACAGGCGCTGGAGTACATTTATAAAAACGCTAGACGACAAACCGACGAACTTGCAGAGCTTGGCCGCATCGCCAAGAACCCGATTGAGTTTGCTGAAGTTGCGCCTGGCGAGTTGCGTTCACCTTTGAAAAGCCGCGAGCAATTGACATTTATTGAATGCGGCAGCAGCGGCGGCCGCTTTTCAGCCATCATCCCGCGGTGGGTCGGGAGCACGCACGCAGTGTGTAAAGAAATAAAGAGCGTTTAGAAATTTTAGTCCTTGAGAATGGAGAGTGTGATGACAAAAGCAACCACTAATGGACCAGCCTATAACCCGCCGGCGAAACAACTTACCAGTTGTGGAGATGTCTCTTGCGAATTGCTAGTGGACCCAATACCAAGGCCTACGCCCGAAGCAATAACAGTTAGTCTGAGGCCAAAGGTAGCAAAGGTGACGTTTGTCGATCACCACAAGCCAAACTCCAGAATAATTATGGAGTACACGCAAAGTGTATTGCGTAAGCGCGGCATTGAGGTTGAAGGCGAGATTTTCATCAAGGCTGACGCCAGTACCCGTATGCCAGCAGCTATGTTGCAATCGCTCTCTCAGGAGCGGGGGCTGATTCTCTGCGGTATATCCGACTGAGGCAGTTGTTCGTCGGGCAGTTCGCTTGACTCAATAGCACTTCAGCGACTCGGCGTGGCCGGGTTCGCGATATTAACGCAACCTTTCAGGGATCAGATTGATCGCTGCATGACCTATCAACCTTCTGATAGACCCCTGCCGGCTATCGTCGTGGACCATCCTACTCAAATGGTTGAAGACGACGTGTTGCATCGTCGCGCAGAGCAGATTGCCGATGCAGTCGAGCGATTACTCAATGATGAAGAACCGGAGAATCCATCGCCATGAACAACGCTCTATCGGTACTTGGCACCGGCGTGTATCTACCGCCTTCACAACCCGTGCGAGATATTGTCGCAGCTGCAGGTCAAGACCCCAGTGGGCATCAGGGCTGGGATAATTGTTGTCACGCCCTCGAAGGCGATCATCCAAGCACAATGGGTATCACCGCCCTGCGATCAGCGTTGGAGGACGCCAACGTCGACTCCAGTGAGCTTAAGTTGGTTTTGTTCGCCGGCATGTCACGTGATTACCTGCCGTCGTGGTCGGTAGCCACTGAAATCATAAAGGCGCTTGGAGCCCCGGTTCACTGTATGGCCCTGGACATGACGATTGGGTGCCTGGGCGCACTGTCAGCTCTGGATATGGCCCAGGGCTGGCTAGCAACTCATAATGGTGGCGTAGCGGCAATCGTTGCTGCGGAGCGCTGGACGTATACGATTGACTACACCTCCATTGAAAACCTCGGCCTCTGGGGCCACAGTGACGGTGCTGCAGCTGTCATAGTTAGTCGTGATACCGCTCATCAATCTAAGGGCTCGTTTTGCGGCGCTGAATTTGTTTCCCAGAGCGATTTGAACGGCACTGTTTTGGTTGAATACGGTGGAACTCGCTTCCCTATCGCTCCGGAGGGTGAAGCGCCCTATGGGCGCAAGCTAGTGGGTTTAAGCCGAAATGATTTGCGACAGCGATATTCAGACGGTTATTCCGGCAGCTTTGAAGCTCTGAAGGCACGATTTAACTGCAATCCCGAGCGCGTGATTATTAATCAGACTGCCAATTTGTTTCTGCATTTGATTGCTTCGGTCGTAGAAATTCCTATCGAGAATTTTTTGGTGACCGGCCACGATACAGGGCATGTTGGCTCTGCGGATATTCTAATTGGGTTAGACAGGCTGATACATGATGGCGGCATTAACGAGCCATATCTTGTGGCTGGCAGTACGCCCTATGCATTCGGTTCAGGTTTGTTGATGCCGGCATAACTCGGATGGATTTCCGGCTTTGGCCACCAACTGGTCTGAATAGGGCACCTTTGCTACAGAGGCGCTGCTGCTTTGAGGGTGTTAGACGGTCGAGGTAGCACTGTTGCGGCAACCAAATGACGGAATAGGTAGAAGTTGGGGCTACCGAGCACATGTAACGCTTGGCTGGTTTTTTAGACCAGGCACCTGCTCATGACGGGTTCCAATTTCGGGTCGTCACTAATAGTTGAAAATATTTGCGGCAAAGCATTTACCAGGGATACGGATTGATATTCAAAACCCTGTGTTCAACCGCGCTGTCGGCAGTGGCCATTGGCCAAGATCCAGATCTAGTTCTAACTCTGCGGCAAGTGCGGCATCACTGCCTTACTTTGAGCGAGGTATTACGAGGGTTCTGGTCATTGCCTAATGCACCTATTAACGGCGCTGTAGACGAGTGCGTTGACCGTAATTCGCTTGAGTTTGAACTTGGAGTATGTTTTTCTACCCGCCAGTTTTCTGGCAGTCTGTAAGCTGTAATAAGAAATAGACGCCAAACTTAAATCCCATGTGCATCCCAACGGAGAGATCATGACTACAACTGCATACATATACGACGCTGTCCGAACCCCACGCAGCAAGGGCAAGAAAGACGGCACTTTGCATGAGGTAAAGCCGGTAGATTTGGGTGGCGGTTTATTGCGCGCCCTGCAGTCTCGACAAGACCTCGATACCTCTTATGTAGACGATGTAGTGATGGGCTGTGTGACGCCCATTGGTGAACAGGGTTCCGACGTTGCCAAAATGATCGTTCAAAATGCCGATTGGGATGAATCGGTGGCCGGAGTTCAGCTTGATCGTTTTTGCGCCTCGGGCTTAGAAGCCGTCAACATAGCGGCGCAGAAAGTGGCCTCGGGATGGGAAGATTTAGTGGTTGCCGGTGGCATTGAGTGTATGTCTCGGGTGCCTATGGGCTCTAACGGTGGCGCCATGGGCTCGGATCCGGGTTTTTCTATGAAAACCGGTTTTGTACCCCAGGGGATTGGCGCTGACACGATTGCGACGCTTGCTGGCTGGTCTCGCGAGGACGTGGATGCTTACGCCCTGCAGTCTCAGCAGCGTGCAACCCACGCCCGAGACAGCGGCTGGTTTGATGGGTCTGTGATTCCTGTGAAAGATGAATGTGGCATTACAATTTTAGAGCGCGACGATTTCATTAAGCCCCAGACAACTATGGAAGGTCTGGCCAAACTCAAAGCCTCTTTCGAAATGCACGGAGGCTTAGGTTTTGACGACATTATTATGAATAAGTACTCAGAGCTGGATCGAATTAACCACGTTCATACCCCCGGTAACTCGTCAGGTATTGTCGATGGCTCCTCAGCCGTACTGATCGGTAGTGAGCGTGCGGCGAAAGATTTGGGGCTCAAGCCCCGGGGACGAATTGTTGCGACAGCAGTGCTCGCCACCGACCCGATCATTATGTTGACCGGACCTGGCCCAGCCGCAATGAAGTGCCTGAAAAAGGCGGGAATGACAAAAGCAGACATCGATCTTTGGGAAATTAACGAAGCTTTCGCCTCTGTGGTACTGCGGTACATGCAAGATCTGGACTTAGACCCTGAGGTGACGAACGTAAATGGCGGCTCTATTGCTATGGGGCACCCGTTAGGCGCCACAGGTGGCTGCCTTGTAAGCACCATGCTTGATGAGCTCGAGCGCCGAGATGCCAAGCGCGCCATGTTGTCGCTGTGTGTCGGTGGCGGCATGGGCATTTCAACCATCATCGAGCGCGTTTAAGCCAAAGATAAGGACATCACTATCATGACTGGATTTAATTACGAAAAAGATGCCGACGGTATCGTCACCATCACTATGGACATGGATGGGCCCGTCAACTCTATGAGTGACGCGTTTCTTCCCCTGCTTAGCGAGACCGCTGACAAGCTCGAGGCCGAAGAGGGCCTGACTGGCGTGGTGCTGACCTCCGCTAAAAAGACCTTTTTTGCCGGTGGCGATCTCAACATGCTTTGCCAAGTGACCGAAGACTCGGCCGAAGAGTTTTTCCATGGCGTTGAGGCTACAAAGGCCGTTATGCGTCGAATTGAGAAGCTTACAGTTCCCGTTGCCGCCGCAATAAACGGCGCGGCCTTGGGCGGCGGTCTGGAGCTGGCGCTTGCCTGTAATCATCGTGTGGCATGGGATGATAAATCGGTACAGCTGGGATTCCCCGAGGTGACTTTAGGTTTGCTGCCCGGGGGCGGTGGTGTCGTGAAGGCGATTTACCTAATGGGTTTGATGGCGTCTAACGAGTACATTTTAGAGGGCAAGCGCGTCGCACCTGCCAAGGCCCAGGCTTCAGGGTTGATCGATGCGACCGTTGCTACTCTCGATGAATTGCTGCCAGCGGCGAAAGCCTGGGTAAAGGCCCATAAAGACGATGAGGCTGCGAGTACGCAACCTTGGGATACCAAGGGGTACAAAATACCCGGTGGCGGTGTAAACCATCCGGCCGTGGCTCAAATGCTACCGGCAGCAGCAGCTATGCTGCAGCAAAAAACACGAGGGCTGCTGCCAGCCCCCGCGAAAATTTTAGATATCGCCGTAGCTGCGCTGCGGGTTGATTTCGAGACCGCTATGCGTATCGAAAGTCGTGGTCTCACGTACTTGGCCTGTACACCTGTTGCCAAGAACATGATCAACACGTTCTTCTTCCAAATGAATCAAATCAGCGGCGGTGCTTCTCGGCCTAAAGACGTTGAACCTCAGAAAACGCGTAAAGTTGGCGTTCTCGGCGCGGGCATGATGGGGCAGGGTATCGCTTACGTCTCAGCCATGGCAGGCATTGAAGTTATCCTCAAAGATATCTCTCAAGAAGCTGCCGATAAAGGCAAAGCCTACTCGGAAAAACTATTGGCCAAGCGCGTCAGTAAAGGCCGCATGACTGAGGAGAAAGCTCAGGGCATTCTCGCGTTGATCAAGCCAACGGCTGCTAACGAAGACCTGCAAGGCTGTGACTTAATCATCGAAGCGGTTTTCGAAAATATTAAGTTGAAGCACAAGATTACTCAGGAGTTAGAGGGCTACCTTGCAGAGGGCGGTGTTTGGGGCTCAAATACCTCAACGCTACCGATCACTCAGTTGTCTGAAGCGAGCCGCGATGCCAGTAACTTTATTGGTGTGCACTTCTTTTCTCCCGTCGACAAAATGCCCCTGGTCGAAATTATCATGGGAGAAAACACCGGTGATGTCGCATTGGCGAAGGCCTTTGATTACGCGCTGCAAATTCGCAAAACCCCGATTGTGGTCAACGATTCACTGGGCTTCTTCACCTCGCGAACCTTCGGTACCTTCATTGATGAGGGCGTGCGTCTGTTGAGTGAAGGAATGCATCCGGTGAAGGTTGATAACCTAGGGAAAGCCATTGGCATGCCCGTGGGCCCCCTCGCAGTTTATGACGAGGTGAGTCTAGAGTTGTCCCGTAAGGCCCAGGAGACCTGGGAGGAGATGGGTATCGATACCAGCGCTAGAGATGGCGCCGTCGCCCGTGACGTTGTGAATACCATGATTGGCGAGCACGGTCGTGGCGGTCGCCATCACGGCGGCGGTTTTTATGAATACGCTGAGGATGGCACAAAAGCCATTTGGCCTCCGCTACTCGATATCTACTACAAGGCTGAGGTTAATATCCCGGTTGACGATGCCAAAGATCGTTTGTTGTTCCGTCAGGTGATAGAAGCTTTGCGCTGTCTTGAGGAGGGCGTTTTACGCACGGTCGCCGATGGCAATATTGGCTCGATCATGGGTATCGGTGCGCCAGCATGGACAGGAGGGTTGCTCCAATTCGTGAATACCTACGGTCTGGCACGATTCTCCAGCCGATGCGACGAGCTCGCGGCGGTTTACGGAGAGCGGTTCAAAGCGCCAAAAATTGTCGCTGACAAAATGGCCGCAGGCGAAACGTTTAACTGAGCACGACGCCCACTGGGTGAGCTTGGCTTCGGTGGGTGAGTCACAACGGATACTAAAAACACGCGGGGCCCTGTATCGGTAATGCCGATACAGGTGTCGGCGTTTTCTAGTTCCTAGCCCCCTCGCATGGTGTCGTCACATGGGTGACAATGCGCAATCAGCAGGCCTAGCGAAGTCATCTGACAATGTGTGGACGCTATACGCTTAGTGTTACCCAGCGACCCGAGCTAAATGCCCTTGGGTTACAGACGGCCGATCGCTTTAATATCGCGCCCGGGTCGTCGGTGTTAACCCGAGATGAGCAGGGCGAGCATCGCATGATGCCTTGGAGCTTCTCACCTCCTTGGGCCAAAAAGCCTATGAATTTGAGTAACGCCCGCAGTGAAACCCTTCGTGAAAAGCCCGCTTTTCGTCGATCCCGGCGCTGCGTGCTATTGGCAGACGGTTGGTATGAATGGCAACGTGCAGAGGGCCAAAAGCGGCCTTGGTATCACCACATCGAAGGCGAGCTGTTGTATTTTGCCGGCCTCTATAATGACACCAGCGGCTGTGCCATTGTTACCCGAAGTGCGCTGGATACGGTTGCCCCCATTCACCATCGTCAACCGGTGCTGTTGGAGGCGCGGGGCGTTGAGCATTGGTTAAAGGGCCATGATCTATTTGCCAGTGCGATTACCCATAGGGTCCATTGCCATGAAGTGAGCACGCGGGTAAACCGCCCTAGCGTAGACGATCTAGCGCTGACACTACCGGTTTCTGCAAGCATTCCAGAATCGCCCCCCGGCAATGAAGATCTCTTTGAGTAACCCAGACTCCCGGGGCGGTGTGCGTTGATCGATCTTTGGTGAAAATAACACATCCATGAAAAAGCCGGCACAAGGCCGGCTCAGTCCACACCTAGGTGTATTAACGAACTACGGTCACTTGCTCACCGTCACTCGTTCTGGTGAACGTGACTCTGCTGACCTTTTTACGTTGTGTACTTGAGCAGACAGTTTGCACACTACAGGTACTCCCTGTTGAAAACGTCCCTGTTAAAGAAGATCCATCGCTATTAGTCACACTCATCGTCCAGTTTTTCCCATTGTTAACAAGGCTAGCTTCTAGGGTTGGGCCCCCTCCGGTATCGGGGTCAGTGGGCGTTGCCACTTGTGATTTGCTTGAGGCAGCACTGTCATCATCGGTTACTGACATCGTCACTGAATAAGTGCCCGCCTGGGTGTAATCGTGCGTGATGACGGCGCCCGAGCCTTGTGTACCGTCGCCAAATGACCAGTCGTAGCTAACGATATTGCCATCTGGATCAGACGATCCCGAGCCATTAAATGAGCAGGTTAAACCTACACAGTCAACGGTAAAACGAGCTGCTGGTACTTGGTTTTCAGGCGGCGGTGGCGGTTCGCTACCTACGAAGCGTGGCATGAGCGTTGACGCATCAAGTAATGGCTCCTTGATACCATCGCCTGAATCATCTGAGTAGTTGAAATTACCCGTGCTAGTCAAATAGCTAGCGATCTCCAGTGCACTCAATCCATTAGAGGCTAGCACGGCCGCGGCTCCCGCAACGTGGGGTGCAGCCATGGACGTTCCATCCAATGAGTAGTACCCGGGTTCGTCGACGGCGTACTCGGTGGGAATAGTCGAGTAAACACAATACCCTGGTGCGGCAATATCGACCGGAGCTCCGAAGTTGCTAAAATCGGCAAGTGTATCGTCGACTTCTGTGTCGACATCACTTTCTGTCGTGTAACAGCTAGTGCCGGCGCCTCCCTCAAGCCCATCAAAATCAGCTAAAGCGGAAACGGTAATCGCACTGGGAACAAATGCGGGCGAGTAATTGGACGAATCCGCACCACTGTTACCCGCGGCAACGACCACGGTCACACCACTCGCCACAGCATTATCAATGGCTGTTTGATATGTGCTGCTAACACCCGAGCCGCCGAGGCTCAGATTCATGACTTCGATATTGTTCTGAGCCACAACCCAATCGATGCCGGCGATGATGCCCGAGGTATAGCCTGAGCCTTCTGAATCAAGAACCTTCACCGCCCACAAACGAGCACCAGGTGCAACACCGACGACACCTACACCGTTGTCCAATGCGGCTACCGTACCTGCTACGTGCGTACCGTGATACTGATCATCATCCGCACTAGTGTTGGGGTCGCAGAAATACGTTGTTCTCCCTCGTCTCTTCTGGCTCTGTAAACAGTTTGCACCGCCCACGACATTGAGGTCCGGGTGATCCACATCGATACCCGTATCCAGAATCGCTACATCGGCATCGACACGATTATCGTCAACGCCATCAATATCGAAGGCCGCATTTTGACTCGCAAAGATTCGGCTAATGCCCCCAGGTATTCCCTGCGCTATTGCGTTCTGGACGGCATCCTCTTCGACGAAATTCACCTTTGGATGATTTTTGAGCCCATTCAGGGCGGCCCTGGGCATTTCAATTGAAAAACCGTTGATAGCCGCGGAATAGACGTACCCGCGCTTACCCCCTGCTTGCTTTGAAAGTCGCTGTGACATGATCTCTGCGTCGGCACCATCCTTCAGGGTGACGATGTAACGGCCAAAGTTGGGCTCCGCTACCGCAGACAGGCTGATTACGGAAAGGCCAGCTGCTAATCTCACAATTAAAGATCTTATTTTCATGGTACTCCCCTCGTGCGCCATCGTGCGTGGCGCTTAAAGTGGGAAATATCGCGATAGGTGATTAACGCACCAATTGATCGGGAATAACTTGATCTTAGGCAGCTTACAAGACGATATGTAGGCGCTTCACCATGCGGTATTCCGCTGCAGTCGACCCAGTCCCTTCCTCTCCCTGGTATCGACAATCAATGAAGCGCGTCCATGCGGTGTGGCTCGCGCCACCCTCTCAACATAGAAGAACCTGCGCTTATAGGCCAGCTTTATTTTCGACAAATGACCCTATCAATCAATGAGAGTGGTGGGCCTAGTGGCGTGAGGGCAGATTTCGATAAGCGCAGCTTCGAACCAACGATAGGGGCTAGGGGGAAGGGCCTCATGGTTCCTGGTAACTCAAGAAATATTTCCAAACCCATGCATGCCGATTAACAACAGGCTAGAAGGGCTTCTCCACTACTGGGTGAGGAATCTGGCCACATTACTCAGCGTTCGCTGCAAAGCATTCATCGGCTGAACCACTAACTCATCGAGCGGCACAGTCTCTTTACCGTTTGCTTTAGCTAGGGCTGTAGCCAGTGTCTGCAATACCTCTGGGCTCAAGGGCAGGGGCGCTTCATGGGGCTGATAGACGGTGCCTATTGGGTAATATTCTCCGGCTTTATCTGTCATTTCAATATGTGCACCCAGCACGGCCGCGAGCTCGTGGCTCTGGGCAAAACTGGCAAGCCGGCTGATGCTCTCGCGATAGGCCTGCCAGTCCTTTACATAGATCAGGCCCGGATAAACCGTATCTCCCGTTAACAGCCACCGGGTCTGGCTGTCGTACAGGGTAATACTCTCTTCCTGGTGCCCGGGCGTTTCGATAACAATTACCTCGCGGCCACCAAGTTCAATGCTGCGATCACTTCCAGTGCCATCAGCTTTGTCTAAAAATGCCCGGAGGCTAGCCGCATTGGGCGCCACAAGTTCAACGCCTGTCTGACCGGAAAACTGCGTATCACCCCGGCGGTGGTCGCCATGACTGTGAGAGTGGAGTACCAGCAACGATCGCTCGCCAACTAGAGACCGCACCGTTGTAAGCAGGGGAAAACTCTCGGGGTTATCGGTGGCTCCAGTATCCAACAGCAGGGCGCGGTCATCTCCCAACAGCAGGTACATGAAAGGCGCTTCAAAACTTAGGCATTTGTTCTGTCGTAGCACCCAGGTAGATTTGTCCTGTTGAAACACCTGAATCGGCGGATCAATGCCCTTACTGCAATCGGGACTGCCGTGAATCCATTTCACTTGGCTAAGAGCCACAACCGGCTCGGCCCAGACCTGAGCCTGCACCGACAAAATACCAAGCACCGCAAGCAAGAGTATTGTGAGCTGGCGACATACCGAACGAAACTTCATAACGCTGCATACCCATCAAAATTTACAGCAATGGAGAGTAGACACCCTTGCTGACCCTGTCGACTGGGATTGTTGAACTGGAGAAATTCGCGCAATAGTTCTTGATTGCACTGAAAAATTGGCCCGAGCAGCGTTTCATTTTTTACGCCGCGTAATCTGCCATGTAATTTATAGCTGCCTAGGGAGCAGCGGCCAGCCTCTCGGCTTGGTTTTGGGGCAAGACTGTTTCTTGTCCTGGGCCCGGATTAAAAGGGATCAATTGCGCGGCCAATAACGAAAGCACTGCGAACCCAGCACCGATGAAGAAGACCAGAGACGTAGACCACATCCACACCAACCCCAACGCGGCCGGGATGACGATGGCTGCGATATGATTGATGGTGAACGAGATCCCTGCTGTGCTGGCCATGTCTTTTGGATCCGCGATTTTCTGGAAGTAGGTGCTGATCGCAATCGCCATGGCAAAAAACGCGTGGTCGATCACATAGAGCGCTGCCGCCGTCGTCGCATCATCAACTAAACCATAGGCGACAAAGACAAAGATAAGTCCTATGTACTCGATGGTGAGTGCGCGCCGCTCGCCAATGCGATGAATCAGTGCTCCGATCCGCTCGGCAAAAAACCAGTTAAACGTATAGTTGATCAAAAACAGCAGGGTGACCTCTGACGCGGAATACCCGAATTTTTCCACCATCAGAAACGCCGCAAACACTACGAAAATCTGACGCCGGGCACCCGACAAAAATGTCAGCAGGTAGTAAAGCCAGTACCGCCGTCGCAGCACCAGAGTCTTATGCTGTACGGTCTTTGCAGGAAAATGAGGGAAGCCCAGCCATATGACCGCAGCAAGCGCACAACACAGTCCACCGGCCAATGCGAAGTTCGAGAGAAAGCTGAGAGCGAATACTTCTAGCAGTGCCCAGAGCACGCCATAAACAATCAAGGACGTCATAGCCCCCACAGCGATGAGCCGTCCTAGCACCTGCGGTGCTTCTTCCTTGCTCAGCCACTGAAGGCTTAAGGATTGTTTGATGGCTTCAAAATAATGAAAGCCAGTGCTCATCAACACCGTCGTAAAGTACAGGCCATATTCTGTAGGAAAGAAACCGGTCATGGCCACACCAAGGCCGAGCAGCGCCAGAGAGATCACCGCAAAGGTTTGCTCTTTAATAACCAGTAAAACGAAAATTACGGTAAAGGAAAGAAAGCCCGGGACTTCTCGCAAACTTTGCAAAATACCGATCTCGACGCCGGAAAACGCTGCGCGTTCTACCGCAAAATTATTAAGCAACGCTGACCATGTATTGAATGCCAGCGGCATCGCGATAGACATCAGCACCAACAGTGTTGTGGGGGTCTGCCAACTCAGGTTTTTCTGCATCAGATTGATTTGTCGCAAAACATAGCCTCTAGAGTAACTCGGATGAGCGCAAAGTGAATCAGGCTTCTGAAGGCCTCAGAGCAGACGAGGGCAAATACAGAGGGGTCGAAGAGACCACGCAAAAGCCTAAATAGACATAAGGTCGAATCGCTTATAAAGAAAGGGATCTACCGAATCTCAAGGGAACGAGCACAGTAGTGCAAAACGAATAACAAACTTGAGGAAGCCAACGAGCCGCAGCATTTATGGCAGCACAACCACTTATTTGGTGCCGGCGTTCTAAACCCGAGGTTGATGCAGGCCCGTTACAGCGCATCGGTACAATAGGTGCCAATGGGCTGTCGAGAGTCACTGGTCGTCCAGACAGTGGTCGCAGAATCATCAAATCATGGATGCAGCCTTACTCAGTGTCTGGCACTCCGCGCGCAACAAAAAGCCAAATTAAAGCAGCAGTAACCGTTTCAGTGCGACAGCTAGACTCGCCACCTTGCTGTGTGCGACGCTCTGGCTTTCGACCTTTCTCTGGAGCTCGCTATGCGCTTAATTCTGCCAACCCTGTTGCTGATCTTTTGGTCGATAAATGGTTCGGCAGACCATCACGCTGACGCTTCAAAAATCAGCGCCAATAATCTGTCCGACATGGTGAAGGTTATGGCCTCTGATGAATTTGAAGGGCGAGCGCCTGGTACACCCGGTGAAGATAAAACCGTTGCCTATCTCATTACACAAATGGAAAAGATTGGACTAACGCCAGGCGGCGCAGAGGGCAGTTGGACACAGGCCGTGCCTATGATGCGTTCAGAGGTGAAGCCCTCGGTCAAAATGTCCTTCTCCAGCGCGGACACCGTTTTAATGCTTGCACAGGGCACTTCGGTATCGGTCGACACTGCGACAGCTCGTACAAACATTGTCGCCGCTGATGTTCCCGTTGTTTTCGTGGGCTTTGGTGCTAACGCCCCGGAACAAGACTGGGACGACTATGGCGAGATTGACCTAACCGGAAAATTGGCCATCTTTTTGGTCAATGATCCTGACTTCGCCGCAGAGCCCCAAGAGGCGGTCTCAGGTCGCTTCGGCAATCGCCGCATGACTTACTACGGCCGCTGGACCTACAAGTTTGAAGAGGCGGCTCGGCGCGGGGCGTTCGGCGCCTTAGTGATTCACGAAACAGAAGCTGCAGGTTACGACTGGAGTGTGGCTGCTGCGGGGGCTGGAGAAAATATCTCACTGGCTAACAAAGACCCGCAGGCACTCCCCGTTACGCTACAAGGCTGGCTGCATAACGACGCGGCTCGCGAGCTGTTGGCTGCAGCTGGACACGATCTTGGTGCACTTAGAAACGCAGCTCGGCAACCCGAATTCGAGGCATTTGAACTCGAAGGCATTCGCTTTGATGCTGATCTAGAGGTCGATATCACTACCTTTGATAGCCAGAATGTTCTGGGGCTGTTACCCGGCAATGAGCGACCCGATGAGATCATCATGGCGTCCGCACACTGGGACGCCTATGGCGTAGGGGCTCCCGATGAGCAGGGTCGCACCGTGCGTGCTGGGGCCAATGATGACGCGCTGGGGAGCGCAGGTGTCCTTGAGCTGGCTCGAGTGATCAAGGCTCAGCCAGTCATGGCACGCAGTGTTTTGTTTGCTTTTTGG